>Ga0335072_10000096_pt1 | contig 176100 bp, 149 predicted proteins | sample Lox_Sample_21_FD_206725 | JGI IMG/M metagenome (GOLD analysis project Ga0335072, IMG submission 206725) | Soil microbial communities from Loxahatchee National Wildlife Refuge, Florida, United States - Lox_Sample_2.1 | ecosystem: Environmental > Terrestrial > Soil > Wetlands | place: USA... | reverse complement strand
ATCCACGCCGCCGGCCAGCGCTTAGAGTGTCACTACTGCGGTTACAAAAAAACCGTCCCCAAACGCTGCCCCAAATGTGAAAGCGAATATATCTACTTCCTCGGCGCCGGCTCCCAGCAGGGCGAAGAGCGCCTGCAGGAAATCTTCCCCGGAGCCCGCATTGGCCGCATGGATCGCGATACCGTCCGCGGCCGCCACGATATGGAACGGTTGCTGATGCGCCTGCACTCCGGCGAAATCAATCTCCTGGTCGGCACGCAGATGATCGCCAAGGGACACGACATCCACGGCGTCACCCTGGTCGGCGTCGTTGGCTGCGATCACGCCCTCGGCCTCCCCGATTTTCGCGCCGCCGAACGCGTCTTCCAGCTCATGACCCAGGTCTCCGGCCGCGCCGGCCGCGGAGAAAAGCCCGGCCAGGTCATCGTGCAGACGTATCATCCTGACCACTACGCCATCCAGTGCGCCGCCCGCCACGACTTCCAGTCCTTCACCGACCGCGAGCTGCGCTTTCGCCGCGCCATGCACTACCCGCCCTTCGCGGTCCTTGCCAACGTCATCCTGCAAAGCCCCCGCCTCGAAGAAGCCGCCGGATGGGCTTCAACCCTTGGCCGCTGGTGCCGCGACACTACCCTCGATCGCGTTCGCGTCCTCGGGCCGGCCAGCGCGCCCATCGCCAAAATCAAGCGCATTTACCGCTTCCACCTCGTGCTCAAAGGAGATAGCCGCAGCGGCCTGCTCGCCGCTCTGCGCGCCCTCCTCGCCCACGCCGAAGCCGCCGGCATTCCCCGCGCCCACCTCATCATCGACGTCGATGCCGTCAGTCTGATGTAGGCCGCAAAGGCCACAGTGACTCCGGTGTAGAGTGGTCCCGTGCGCTATCTCAGCGAAGACCAGATCCGCCCGCTCCTTAGCTACGAAGCACTGATCCCCGCCGTCCAGCAGGCACTGATCGACCTCTCTTCCGGCAAGATTCGCCAGCCACTGCGCAGCATCCTGCATGTCCCCGAACATCAAGGCATCTTCGCCCTCATGCCTGCCGTTGCCGGCGACCTTATGTCCACGAAGCTGGTCACGGTCTATGAAGCGAACGCCGGTATTCCCACCCATCAGGCTGTCATCCAGCTTCTTTCCGCTCGTACCGGTGAGCCACTGCTGGCTATGGATGGCCGCCTGATCACGGAAATGCGCACCGCCGCTGTCTCCGCCGTCGCCTTGGAGCTCCTCACCCCTCCCGGCGCAAAGACGTTGGCGATTCTCGGCAGCGGCGTCCAGGCTCGCTCGCATCTCCACGCGCTCCGCCGGGTGCGCACCTTCCGCGACATTCGCGTCTGGAGCCGCACTCCCGATCACGCCCGTCGCTTCGCATCCGAACACGGCATTCAGGCCTGTGACACCGCCGAATACGCTGCCCACGGCGCCGACGTTGTGGTCAGTGTCTCCAGCACCCATGAGCCGCTGGTGCGCGGCGCGTGGCTTGGCCCGCAGACGCTGGTTTGCGCCGTTTCTGCGGTCGGCCCCAACCGCCGTGAGCTGGATGATGCCGCCATGGCCGCACCCGTCATCGTTGAATCGCGCGAAGCCGCCTTTCGTGAATCCGGCGACATCCTCGACTCCGGCGCCGCCGTCCATGCCGAATTAGGCGAGCTCCTCGCCGGCACCAGGCCTCTTCCGCCAACCGGACACCACATCATCTTCAAATCTCTCGGAGTAGCCGCCACCGATCTCGCCTCGGCCGCGCTGGTCTGGTTGCAGTGCCAGGCCCAGTCCTGACCTAACCTGATGTTCGGCACCACCACTTTTCTCGTTTGCGTTAACCACCTTCCGCGCGCCGCACTGCTGCTGCTCCCGTCATGCTCAAGGTCGTCGCGCGTAAGCGCGACTGCGGTAGAAGCCCCGGCCTGCAGGCCGGGAATAACAGCATAAAATCAAAGGGCCTTCAGGCCGGGGATGTCCTGAAGCATGCGGTGATCACACAGCAGCGGGCGACACCCCCCGAAGGGTCGCTCAAGGATTTGCCATATTTCTAGGCAGGCCTGTCCGAATAACTCCCGCCTACACCGGCAGCCAGTGCAACAGCAACCCCGGAGCGCAGCCCAGCGCCACTACCAGCGCCGCCAGCACCCACACCGCCAGCCGCGTCAGCGGCTCGACGCGAATCGCCGCTGCCTCCGCAGCCTCGCTCACATACGCCGCCTTCAGCACCCGCAGATAGTAGTAAAGCGAAACCGCGCTCATCGCCAATGCCAGCAGCACCAGCCACAGCAGTCCCAGATGCGGCTCTGCGTTCAGTGCGGCGGCGAAGACATAAAACTTCCCAAAGAATCCCGACAGCGGCGGGATACCCGCCAGCGACAACAGGAAAATCAGCAGGCAAAAAGCCAGTCCCGGCGCCCGCCGGCTCAATCCCGCAAGACCGGTAATCTTGTCGATGCCTTCCGCCTCCAGCGCGCTCAGAACCCCGAAAGCCCCGAGGGAAGCCAGCGCGTAGGTGATCACGTAGTAGACGAGAGCGCTCAGGCTCTGGGGCGTGTGCGCCACCAGGCCGAGCAGCATGTATCCGGCATGCCCGATGGCCGAATACGCCAGCAGCCGGCGCACGCTGGTCTGCGCAATCGCCGCCAGGTTCCCCAGCACCATCGACAACGCGGCCACGATAGCCAGCACCGGCACCCAGCCCGGCGTGTAGGCGTGGAAGCCGCCTGCGCCCGCCGCTGGCAACAGCGCCACCGTCAGCACCTGCGCAAAGATGAAGAAGCTCGCAACCTTCGAACTCGATGCGATGAACCCCGCGCTCACCGTCGGCGCGCCCTGGTAAGCATCCGGCGCCCACAGGTGGAACGGCGCCGCCGCCACCTTGAACCCGAAGCCGATCGTCACCATCACCAGCGCCACCAGCAGCAGCGGATCGAGCCCCGGTCCGCTCACTGCCGCCGCAATCTGCGGCAGCTCAATCGAACCCGAAAGCCCATACAGCAGGCTCATTCCAAACAGCAGAAATCCTGCCGACATCCCGCCGAATAGGAAATACTTCAGCGCCGCCTCCGCCGACGGCCGGCTCTGCTTGTCAAAACCCGTCAGGATGTACAGCGACAGGCTCAGAAACTCCAGCGCGACGAAGATCAGCAGCAGATTCTGTGTGGCGGTCAGGAACATCATCGCCACCGTGGCAAACAGAATCAGTCCCAGGTATTCGCCCACGTGGCCTGTAAAGTTTTCCGCCCGGGATAACAGCAGGGTCAGGATGGCCAGCACCAACAGCGCAATCTGCACCGTGTGGGTCAGCGGCGTCAGCACCAGCATTGCGCCTGGCAGGCTGGCCGGTACCGCCTGATGGCTCACCTGAACGATAGCCGCCAGACAGCCGATGCAACCGATCAGAATCCCGACCCGCAGCCGCATCTGCAGCGACTCTCTCCTGAGCACCGTCAGATCCAGCGTGAGCACCACCAGCCCGGCCAGAGTGGCGATAATCTCCGGCCGCGTGAGCAGCAGCAACTCGGAGTAGCTCACCGCGTTCATCGCCATACTCCCTTGCGCAGACCTTCAAACAGCGGCGAATTCAAACTCGGCAGAATCAGGTCCGTCAGCACCCGCGGATACAGCCCCACCACCAGCGTCGACGCCAGCAGCAGCAACGAGCCCAGCTTCTCCGGCAGCGTAATGGGCGGCAGCCGGTGTCCCTCATGCGCGTGAGCCGCCGGCTCGCCGAAGAACGCCAGGTTCAGGGCACGCCAGGTAAACGCGATGCCGACCAGAATTCCAATGCCCGCCACGACCACCAGCCACGGCAGCGCCTGCCACGTCCCTACCAGCACCTGAAACTCCGCAACGAAGCCGCTGAATCCCGGCAGCCCAATCGACGCCATGCCCGCCAGGATGAACGTCACCGCGGCAAACGGAATCGCGTGCGCCAGGCGCATCGGAGCCAGCTCGCGCAGCTGCCGCGTGTGGGTGCGGTCGTAGACCATCCGTCCCACCACCGCGAACAGCAGCCCCGCGATCACGCCGTGCGAGAACATCTGCAGCACCGCGCCATCCAGCCCAAACGTCGTCAGCGTCATCAGCCCCAGCAGAACGAAGCCCATGTGGCTCACGCTCGAGTAGCCGATGACAAACTTAAAGTCGCGCTGCACCAGAGCCACCGTTGCTCCGTAGACAATCCCGATCACCGCCAGCAGCGCAAACACATCGCGCCACGACCCGAGGCCCAGCACATGGAAGCCCCATGGTCCCAGGCCGGCAGGGAAGAGCATCATGGCCACGCGCAGGCACCCATACGCGCCCAGCTTCATCACCACGCCGGCCAGCAGCATCGACGCGGCCGTTGGTGCAGCCGCATGCCCGGTCGGCGCCCACGTGTGAAACGGCCACATGCCCGCCAGCACCGCGAAGCCCACAAACACCATGGGGAAGGCCCACATCTGAAAATGCGCCGGGAACGGATACCGCGCCAGCACCTCGAAGCTGAGCGACGTTCCGCCGGACACCGTCCACGCAGCCACCATCCCCGCCAGCACCAGCGCGCTGCCCGCAAACGAATAGAGCGCCAGCTTCATCGCCGCATATTCGCGCTGCGAGCCGCCCTGTCCCGCCGCCGCATCGCGCGGCACCGATCCCCAGATGGCGATCAAAAAATACTTCGGGATAATCGCAATCTCATAAAACACAAACAGCAGGAACAGATCGAAGCTCAGGAAGACACCGTACACGCCGCCAATCAGCACCAGATAGAACGCAAAGAATTCCTGCGTCCGGTGCTCGATATTCCACGAGAACAAAATCCCCGCCGTCGCCGCGATGCCCGTCAGCAGCACCAGCGTCAGGCTGATCCCGTCCGCCGCCAGGTGGTAGCTAATTCCCAGCTGTGGAATCCACGCGACCTGCGCCACTGTCAGCATCGTGCCCGGCTGCCAGTGCGCCAGCGCCGTGAGTCCGAGGCCCAGTCCCGCCAGCGCCGTCACCAGCGCCAGGATCCGCGCTGCCTGTTTCGATGGAGCCAGCCGCGCTGCCAGCGCTCCTGCAAACGAAAGGTAGATCGTCCAGGCGAGCATCAGAACCTCACCCCCGCGACCCACTGCATCACCGTCGAGTGCACCATCCCAGTAATCAACTGCGGATAGAGCCCCACCACGAACATCACCGCAATCACCGGCATCAGCGCCAGCCGCTCCGCCCGCGTCAGATCCGGCATCCCCTCCCAGCGCGGATTGACCGGCCCCGAAAATACCTTCTGAATCACCGTCAGCAGAAAGACCGCCGTCATCAGCAGTCCCAGCACCGAGATTGAAGCCGCCCACGCCGCCAGCGGAAACGCGCCTTTGAAGATCAGAAACTCCCCCGGGAATCCATTCAATCCCGGCAGTCCCAGCGAAGCAAAAATGGCGATGCCCATCAGCCCCGAGAACACCGGCACCACCCGCCGCAGCCCGCCGAAGTCGTCGATCCCGCGCGCTCCGCCGCTGCGCCGCTCCAGCAGCGCAATAAACCAGAACAACGCCGCCGCCGTAATTCCATGGCTGAAGATTTGCAGCAGCACGCCGGTCAGCGCCGCGGCATTCTCCGCCGCTACGCGCGCGTCCACGCCCCGCATCTGCACCGCCACGCACACGCCCAGCACGCAGTATCCCAGGTGATTGATCGACGAGTACGCAAACGTCCGCTTCAGGTCCTTCTGCGCCCACGCGGCAAACGCCGGCAGCACAATCGTCGCTACCGCCAGCCACAGCAGCGGCCTCAGCGCATGCTGCATCTCCCCGGGAAAGATTGGCAGCAGGATCCTCAGAAATCCATACACGCCCATCTTCGACATCGCACCGGTCAGCAGCATCGTCGTCTCACAGGATGCCTCTGCATACGTCGCCGGCAGCCAGGTGTGGAAGGGAAGCACCGGCGTCTTTACCGCGAATCCCAGAAACGCCGCCCAGAACAGCAGCATCCCGATCCGGTCGCCGCTCATGCCCCAGTGCAGATTGTCTCCCAGCGCTTTGGTGAGCTGCCCGGCATGCGCCAGTTGCGCCAGCTGCAGAAAATCAAATTGCCCCGTCGCCAGAAAGATCGCCAGAAACGCCAGCAGCAGCGCCACGCTGCCCACCATCGTGTACAGAAAGAATTGCGCCGCCGCTTTCGCCCGTCCCGGTCCACCCCACAGCCGCACCAGGAAATAAGCCGGGATCAGGCTCAGCTCCCAGAAGATGAACCAGTGGACGAAATTCAGCGCGGTAAACGTTCCAAACAGCCCTGCCTCGAGAAACAGCACCAGCGCCAGATACACCGGCCCGTGCTTCGCATTGGCCCACGAGGCGGCCAGTGACATCAGCACCACAATGGCCGACAGCACCAGCAGCAGCACGCTCAGCCCATCGACGCCGACGTGGTAGCTCATGGCCAGCGAAGGCGCCCAGTCATGGACGACCTGGAACTGCATGCCCGCGGCATTGGGATCGAAGCGGTGCCAGATCATCACCGTCGTGATCAGCGCCGCCACGCTTACCGCGAGCGCCACCATCCGCGCCGCCGCGCGTGCGCGCATCAGCGCCAGCACCACCAACCCACCCACCAGCGGCAGCAGCGTCAGGAACGTGATCATCCCCTGCGCCCCCACAGCAACAGCACCGCCAGCACCACCAGCGCTCCGCCGATCACGCGCAGGTAATTCTGCACGCGCCCGCTCTGCAGCCGCGAAAACAGCCGTCCGCCACGCGCCAGATCCCGGCAGCCCGCGTCGAATCCGCCATTCACCACCACGCGGTCCACCCCCGCATCGAGCCAGCCCAAACCCGTCACCACTGCCGAGACCAGCCACACCGCGCCGCCCCAGATCCACCGGTCCAGCCACGCCGAGAATGCAGCCGCGAAGCGCGCCAGCGCAATCACCGTCGCGTTGTAAAACTCATCCACATACAGCCGATTCGCGAGCGCGTGAAAAATCCCAGGCTGCATCCGCTCCAGCGCATCAAGATCTGTGGCGTGCTCGATGGGCTTGCGTCCATACAACCACCACCCGAGCCCCAGCCCTGCAAAGACAATCAGCGACGAAGTCACCATCAGCGAGAGCAGGCCCGGCTCCCCGAAGCCCGCCCAATCCAGATGCGCGCTCTGACCTGCAAGAAAACTCTGGAACCACGGCCACGCCGGCGTCCCCACAAATCCCAGCAGCACCGCAAACACCGCCAGAATTACCAGCGGCCCTGTCATCACCGCCGGGCTTTCATGCGGATCTTCGACGGCGCACACCTCGCCGGGACGGGCCGAGACGATGGGCTCCAATTCTTCGCCGTGCGGAACATGCTGGGCGACCGAAGCGGGCGCAACCGTTGCTTCCGTTACCCTCCGCTCTCCGAAGAAGACGTAGCAGACCTGCCGCGTCATATAGAACGCCGTCAGCAGCGCGCCCACCGCGCCCAGATAAAACGGCCCCCGCGACAGGCCCCAGCCATGCGCCGCATGCAGAATTGCGTCCTTGCTCCAGAACCCCGCAAACAGTGGAAAGCCGCACAGCGCCAGCATGCCCGCCGCATAGGTCGCGAAGGTCACCGGCATATACCGCCGCAGTCCGCCCATGTTGCGGATGTCCTGCTCCTCGGTGCATCCGTGAATCACCGATCCCGCGCCGAGAAACAGCAGCGCCTTAAAGAAAGCATGCGTGATCAGGTGGAACATGCCCACCGCCACGCCGCCCACACCGAGGCCCAGCATCATGTAGCCCAGCTGCGAAACCGTCGAGTACGCCAGGATCCGCTTGATGTCGTTCTGCGCCACCGCAATGCACGCCGCGAAGAATGCCGTAATGGCGCCCACCCACGCCACCACTTCCAGCGCCTGCGCACTCATCAGCGGATACACCCGCGCCACCAGATACACGCCCGCCGCCACCATCGTCGCCGCATGAATCAGCGCACTCACCGGTGTCGGGCCTTCCATCGCGTCGGGCAGCCACACATGCAGCGGCACCTGCCCCGATTTCCCCACCGCCCCGCAGAAGATCAGCAGCCCAATTGCCGTCGACACCGCCATCCCCGCGGCAGCAGCGTGCGCCATCCCTGCCAGCGCACTCTGCTCCAGACAGCCCGCGCCGTGGTCGTAGAAGAGCAGCGTTCCCGTCTGCCCGTAGAGCCACACCATCCCCAGCAGCAGGCCCAGATCGCCCACCCGCGTGGTGATGAACGCCTTCTTCGCCGCCGCCGCGGCCGCCGGCCGCTGGAACCAGAACCCGATCAGCAGATACGACGTCAGCCCCACCACTTCCCAGCACATGAAGAGCAGCAGCAGGCTGTTGGCGATCACCACGCCCAGCATCGCCCCCGCAAACAGCGACAGGAAGCAAAAGAAGCGGGTGAAGTTGTCGTCGTGGGCCATGTAGCCGAGGCTGTAGATGAAGATCAGCAGCCCCACAAAGCTCACCATCACCAGCATCACCGCGGCCAGCGGATCCAGCAGCCAACCGAGTCTCACCCACTCGGTGCCAAACTGCATCCACGGGAAGTTCACCACCTGACGCGCCGGCTCGCTGAGCGCCTCGGCAAAGGCCATCAGAGCCAGCACCAGCGAGACTCCCATTGACCCAATCGCCAGCGTTGCCGATAACCGCCGCCGCTCCCGTTGCAGCAGCGCACTGATCCCCGCCGCCACAATCGGCAGCACCGGAATCAGCCACAAGTACCTGACGATCCAACTCATCCCTGCAGCTCCGTCATCTCGCTGACGTCCGACGTTCGGGCATGGCGATAGATGGCCAGAATCAGCGCGAGGCCCACCGCGGCCTCAGCCGCCGCCACCGCGATCGAGAAGATCACGAAGATCAGCCCCGTCATCGGATCGGCCGCACTGTGAATATGTGTGCCGTAGCGCCAGAAGGCAATGAAGTTCAGATTCGCCGCGTTCAGCATCAGCTCAATGCCGGCCAGCACCAGGATCGCGCTGCGCCGCGTCAGCGCTCCGGCCAGTCCAACCGAGAAGAGAAGAGCCGATACCAGCAGACAACCAGCCAGCGGATTCATCGGCCGCTCAACCCCGGGCTTTCCGCGGCGGCCCCATCAACCATCGGGCTCCGCTTTTCCCTGAGCGCCAGAATCACCGCGCCGATCATCGCCGCCGTCAGCATCAATGCGATCACTTCCAGCGGCAGCACATACCGCTGCATCAGCGCCAGACCGATCTCCCGCATAGTGTTTTCCGGAGTCGGAGGCAGCGCCGCCGGGTGCGCAACTCCGCTCGTTTCCACCGCCCACGCCAGCACTGCAAACACCGCCAGCGCGATCGCCGTGCCGGCCAGGCTTGCCGGCGAAAACGACCGTTCCTCGCCGCCTTCGCCACCCCGCGTCAGCAGGATCGCAAAGACGATCAGAATCGCAATCGCGCCCACATACACCAGCAACTGCGCCAGCCCTGCGAACTCCGCTCCCAAATTGAGATAAAGTGCCGCCAACCCGGCAAAGGCCACCGTCAGCGCCAGCGCGCAGTGGACCAGGCGTCGCAGCGTCATCGCCGCTACGCCTCCAGCCAGGGTCAACAATGCGAGGATCAGAAAAGGCAGAGTCGTCCTCATCCGTGCAGGGTTCCGGGGCGAATCTGGCGCGCCCGAGCCATTGAATTACGAACCTCTCCTACCGTTTCACAGCGATCCATCGAACACTGTGACTGGCATCACTCCGCGTAGCGGTACGTTCTCTTCTCGATCTTCCTGCCCCGCTCCAGCCCGCGCGCCAACAGTACATAAGGCCCAGCGACCACCAGAGCACAGACCAGCCAGCGTACCACAAGGCCCGCAGCCGCCGAGCCCGCTACGCCGTGCGGCAAAAATCTCCACACCGCCGCGGCGAAGATCACCACCAGCGTCATCGGCAGCATGAATTTCCATGCGAAATTCATCAGCTGATCCATCCTCAGCCGTGGCACCGTGCCGCGTATCCAGATGAACCCCACGATCAGCGCCAGCAGTTTCGTGAAAAACCAGATCCACGACGGAATCCACGTCAGGAATGAGAACGGCGCCGACCATCCGCCCAGAAACAGCGTGATCCCCAGACCGCTCACCGCAAATATTTCCAGATACTCCGCCAGGAAGAACAGCGCAAACTTGAAACCTGAATACTCAATGAAGTACCCGGCAATAATCTCCGACTCGCCCTCCGGCAAATCGAATGGGCTGCGATTCGTCTCCGCCGTCGCCGCAATCATGAAGAGGATGAACCCCGCCAGTCCCCACGGCGTGAACACATACCAGTGCGCGACGCCGTCCGAATACCGCGCCTGCGCTTCGACAATCTTTACGGTCGACAGCGTGCCCGCAATCATCACCACCGCTACCGAGGACAGAATCAGCGGAATCTCGTAGCTGATCATCTGCGCGATCGCGCGCATCGCTCCCAGCAGCGAATATTTGTTGCGGCTCGACCACCCCGCCATGAACACGGCCAGCTCCGTCCCCGCCCCAATCGCGAAAAAGAACAGCACCCCCGCGTCCAGATTCACCGCTGTCATATTCCGCCCAATGGGCAGCACCGCATAGGCCAGAAACGAAGCCGCCACCAGCACCAGCGGCGCCAGATAATGCACCACATGGTCGGCTGAACGCGGGACAATGTCTTCCTTGGTCAGCGATTTCACCGCGTCCGCCAGCGGCTGAAACACCCCGAACGGTCCCACCCGATTCGGTCCATAGCGGTTCTGAATTCGTCCCAGCCCCTTGCGCTCGAGCACCGTCGTGACCGCAAACAGAGCAGGGAAGACCACGATGATCGGAATGATGGTCAGCAGGATCGAAACCAGCGCCTGCAGCGGCCCCGGCGTGCGTGCAACCAGCCAGTGCTTCAGCAGAACGAATACCTGATCTGCCCCGGTCACCACGCCGCCGGCCAGCGTCATGGTTTTACCACCGTCTTCGCCGTTTCAGCTTTCGCTCCGTTCGCAGAAGCCCCATTGCCCGCCGTGCCATTTCCCGTCACACCATTCCCAGTCGCACCATTTCCAGCCGGGCCATGCGAGGCGGCAGCCGCCGAAGTTGTTGCTGGACCTGCAGCAGCCGTTGCCGCCGCCGGTGGAGTAGCCGCCGCCTTCGCCGCAGCAGCGGCCGCGGCAGCCGCTGCCTTGGCCTTCGCATCGGCCATTTCCTTTGCCCGCCGCGCGTCCGTCTCCGCCGCTTCCACCGGATGAATCTGCCGATAATATTCGTTCGACTTCGCCAACTCATGCTTCGTCCACAGCAGCCCGCCAAACCGATCCGACGTGCTCAGCTCAAACTGTTTGTCCATGCGGATCGCGTCAAACGGGCACACCTCCACGCAGATCTGGCAGCTCATGCACACCGACACATCGATATCGAACACTGCGGGATAGGCCTGCGGCTTGCCCACAAAATCCGGCTTCTTGTCCTTGCTCTTCTCAATATGAATGCAGCGCGGCGGGCACTCCTTCTCGCAGATCTGGCAGGCCACGCAGCGCAGCCCCTTCTCCGCATCGGCCCCGTCGTACAGCAGAAACGGAAAAACCCGCGACGCCTCCGGCAGCGGCAACTGCTCCTCCGGATACTCGACCGTCGTCAGCCGCTCCTTCTCCACATAGCTGCCGAAGAAGTTCCGCGCCGTCTCGACTAATCCCTGAATGATCCCTTCACCCAGCATGAAAACCTCAGCCCCTTAGCTTTTAGCCGTTAGCCTCCAGCTCTCCACTCGTTCCCGCTAAACGCTAAACGCTAACCGCCAAAAGCTAACGGCCAGCAGCTAACAGCTACCTGTCCACTTCTCCCAGCACAATATCCACGCTGCCCAGAATAATCACCGTGTCCGCGATGTTCTCGCCCAGGCACATGTCTTCCAGAATCGTCAGATTGATCATCGATGGCGGCCGCACCCGGTAGCGGTACGGATTCCCCGTCCCATCGCTGATCAAATAAAATCCCAGCTCGCCCTTCGGCGACTCGATCCGCCCATACGCCTCGCCCACCTTCGGCCGCAGCCCGCGCAACTTTGCCTTTGGATCCATCACCGGTCCTGCAGGAATATCCTTAAGCGCCTGCTCCAGGATCGTCACCGTTTCGCGCATCTCCAGAATGCGCATCATGTAGCGGTCGTAGACATCCCCATGCTCGCCCAGCGGCACGCGAAACGCGAAGCGATCGTAAATCCCGTACCGGTCTACTTTGCGGACGTCGTAATTCACCCCGCTCGCCCGCAGCATCGGCCCGGTCACGCCCGCATTCACCGCCAGCTCCCGCGGCAGCACGCCCACGCCCTGGGTCCGCGCCATCAAAATCTCGTTGCCGCGCAGCAGCTTCTCAAACTCATCCACAAACTGCGGCAACCGGCCCACTAACTGCCGTACCTCCTCGAGCCACGCCGCCGAACAGTCCACGCGCACGCCGCCAAAGCGCATGTAGTTGCACATCATGCGCGCGCCGCTCAGCGACTCGAACAGGTCGAGAATCTTTTCCCGCTCGCGAAACGCATACATCAGCGGCGTTCCGCTCGCGCCCATATCCTGCAGCAGAAAGCCCACCAGCCCCGCATGATTCTGAAAGCGCGTCAGCTCTGCCACAATTACGCGGATATATTCCGCCCGCTCCGGCACTGCCAGCCCGGCCAGCTTCTCTACCGCCAGCACGTAGCCCCAGTTGTTGGTCATCGAGCAGAGATAATCGAGCCGGTCGGTGTAGGGAATCGCCCCGAGATACGCGCCGTGTTCGGCAATCTTCTCGTGATTGCGGTGCAGGTATCCGAATACCGGCTTCAGGCGCACCACGCGCTCGCCCTCCAGCCGCACATCCATCCGAAACACGCCATGCGTCGAAGGGTGATGCGGCCCCATCGACACTTCCATGATCTCGCCCTGCCCGGCGATGGCGTGCATCTCAGCGACGCTGCTCACCTGTGCACCTCCGCCACCTCTACATCATCCGCCGGCGGCACATAATCCTTGCGCATCGGATAATCCGCGAACCCTTCCCACATCAGAATCCGCCGCAGATCCGGATGCCCCTCAAACACAATCCCGTAAAGATCGAAAGCCTCACGCTCCTGAAACTCCGCGCTCCGCCACACCGGCGTCAGCGATGGCAGCGTTGTATCGTTCGTGCGGTTCGCCGTGCGCAGCCGCAGGATCACCGGCCCGTGCTTCTTCTCCATCGAGAACAGGTGATATACCGCCTCCAGATATCCGGGGACCCTGGTCTTCCGAACCTCCTCAACCTCCTGCTCCTGTTCTGTTCCATCCGCGGCCTGGACGAGCTTCCTGACCTTCACTTTTTCCGAGGTTTCCCGGTCCGTCCAGTCCACACCAGTTACCAACGAGCAGTAGTCGAGCCGCAGCCCCGCGTCGTCGCGCAGGAACTCCGCCACCGCCCGCGCATGTTCGTTTTCCAGCAGCAGCGAATGCTGCGCCGAAGGGCTGCCGTTCTGGATCACCCTCACGCGGCTGCCGGGCACGCCGGCTTCGATCTGCGCTTTCACGTCCTCCGCGTTCAGCAACGCGCTCATTGCAACACCTTCAGCGGATTTCCCGGCTGCGCGGCAAATACATCGCGATTCGCCGAGGGCTCCAGTCCATGCTCACCAAACTCCGGCACCGGAAACTCGCTCGGCAACTCTGCCTGCAAATGCCGTGGCCGATCGGCCCCGGCGAGTGACTGCTCGTCGATCTTCTTTTGCAGCGTCATGAAGGCGTGGATCAGCGCCTCCGGCCGCGGCGGACATCCGGGAATATGCACATCGACCGGGATATAGCGGTCGATCCCCTTCAGAACGTTGTAGCCATCGCGAAACGGCCCGCCTGAAATAGCGCACGCTCCCATGGCGATGACATATTTGGGCTCCGGCATCTGGTTATAGAGCCGCACCACCTGCGGCGCCATCTTTTTTGTAACTGTGCCCGATACAATAATCAGATCCGCCTGGCGTGGCGACGGCCGGAAGACCTCGGCTCCAAATCGCGCCAGATCGTAGCGCGCCATCGTGGTCGCGATCATCTCGATCGCGCAGCAGGCCAGCCCGAACGTCAGCGGCCAGACCGAGTTCTTCCGCCCCCAGTTGTACAGCTCTTCCAGGGTCGTCGTGAAGATTCCGTTCTTGCTCAGCTCAATCTTCAGCTCTTTGAGATCCTGCCCCATCCAACCCCCGCTACCAGCTTCCCGCTAACCGCTTCTCAGCTGACCGCGCTTTAGCTGCTTCTCACGCCCACGTCAGCACGCCCTTCGTGCATGCCCAGATCAGCCCTTCGACCAGCAGCAGCAAAAACACCAGCATGGCCAGACATGCACCCAGCGACAATCCTGTAAACGCAACCGCAAACGGCAGCAGGAAAACAGCTTCCACGTCGAAGACCAGGAAAACAATGGCATACAAGTAGTAGGACGCGCCAAACTGGATCCAGGCATCCCCCTTCGACTCCAGTCCGCATTCATACGTGGCGTTCTTGATCGCGCCCGGCTTCTGCGGTGAGAAGAACCGCGCCCACAGCCACGCCAGCGCCAGTGGCGTAAACCCAAAAGCCACTGCGCCAATCAGCAGCGCCACAACCGTCCACCAGGGATGCTCCGGAACTCCGCTCATCGGCTTCATCCAACTCCTGCGAGACTATCCGCGCGGAGACACAACCCTCCGTGACCTCAATCACACCGCAGCGCGCCGTCCATTCGCCCCCGGATGCGTGGCCCGATGCGTGCACACCTCGCCAGGGACCGAACACACCATCCTCGCACAAATGTGTTCTGTGTCACAGCGAGCCGCCCTGGCCGCAGTCCAGACTTTTCCTGATACGGTTTCGCGGCAAATCGCACCTCAGCCGCATGAACCCCGGCAAGGAGACAGATGAGCGCCCCAGCAAAAACAGTCATCTTCGATGGAAATGAAGCCGCCGCCTCGGTAGCCTACCGCTTCTCGGAAGTTGTTGCGATCTATCCCATTACGCCTTCTTCGCCCATGGCCGAGCTGGCCGATCAGTGGAGTGCTGAAGGCAAGCCCAACATCTGGGGCGCCGTGCCCCTTGTTGCCGAGTTGCAGAGCGAAGGCGGCGCCGCCGGCGCTATGCACGGAGCCCTGCAGGGCGGAGCCTTTGCCACCACCTTTACCGCCTCTCAGGGGCTGCTGCTGATGATCCCCAATATGTATAAGATCGCCGGCGAGCTTACCCCCTCCGTCATGCACGTTACCGCGCGCTCGATTGCCACCCACGCGCTCTCGATCTTCGGCGATCACTCTGACGTCATGAGCTGCCGCACCACCGGTTACGCCATGCTGGCGTCCAACTCCGTTCAGGAAGCCGCGGATCTTGCCACCATCTCGCACCTCGCCACCCTCGAAGCCCGCATCCCCTTCCTCCACTTTTTCGATGGCTTCCGCACCTCGCACGAGATCAACAAGGTCATCCCTATCTCCGACGAGACCATTCGCGCTCTGCTCGACGAAAAAGCCGTGCGTGCCCATCGCGAGCGTGGCCTCTCCCCCGATCGCCCCGTTCTCCGCGGCTCTGCCCAGAACCCCGACGTCTTCTTCCAGGCCCGCGAGGCCTCGAATCCCTACTACCTGGCCTGCCCCGTCATCGTGCAGGACGTTATGGACCGCTTCGCCCGCCAGACCGGGCGCGCCTATCGACTCTTCGACTACTACGGCGCTCCCGATGCCGATCGCGTCATCATCCTCATGGGCTCCGGCGCCGGCGCCGTCGAAGAAGCCATCGATGCCCTCAACGCCCGCGGCGAAAAGCTTGGCCTTCTCAAAGTTCGCCTCTTTCGCCCCTTCGCGACCGAAGCCTTCCTGACCGCCCTCCCCGACACCGTCCGCAAAATCGCCGTCCTCGACCGCACCAAGGAGCCCGGCTCCATCGGCGAGCCGCTCTATCAGGACGTCATTACCGTCATCACCGAAGCCCTCTCCTCCGGCCGCATGCCGCTCCCCCAGTTTCCGGTCGTCATCGGCGGCCGTTACGGCCTGTCCTCGAAGGAGTTCACACCGGCCATGGTCAAGGGCGTCTACGACGAGCTGGCCAAAGCCCATCCCAAAAACCACTTCACCACCGGCATCGACGACGACGTCACTCACTCCAGCCTGAAGTGGGACGAGAGCTTCTCCACCGAAAGCCCCCGCACAGTCCGCGCCTTGTTCTACGGGCTCGGCTCTGACGGCACCGTGGGCGCCAACAAAAACTCCATCAAGATCATCGGCTCCGAAACTCCGAACTACGCGCAGGGCTACTTCGTCTACGACTCCAAAAAGTCCGGCTCCCTCACCACCTCGCATCTGCGCTTCGGGCCGGAGCCCATCCGCTCCACGTATCTCATCTCCCGCGCCAACTTCATCGCCTGCCATCAGTCTGAATTCCTCGAGAAGGTCGATGTCCTTACCGCTGCAGAGCCCGGAGCCGTCTTCCTGCTCAACAGCCCATGGGGCCCGGGCGAAGTCTGGCAGCATCTGCCCAAAACCATCCAGAAGACCATTCTCGACAAGCACCTCCGCTTCTACGTCATCGATGGCTACACCGTGGCTCGCGAAAACGGCATGGGCACGCGCATCAACACCGTGATGCAGACCTGCTTCTTCGCCATCAGCGGCGTGCTGCCCCGCGAAGAAGCCATCGAGCAGATCAAGAAAGCCATCCAGAAGACTTACGGCAAGCGCGGCGAAGCCGTCGTCCAGAAAAACTTTGCCGCTGTTGACGCCGCTCTCGCCCACCTGCACGAAGTCAAACCGCCCGACGCCGTCACCGCGACCTTTGACATCCTGCCCTCCATCCCCGCCGCGGCGCCCGCCTTCGTTCGCGATGTCCTCGGCGCCATGGCTGCCGGCCACGGCGATCGCCTCCCCGTCAGCGCGCTGCCTCCCGGCGGAACCTTCCCCACCGCCACCGCGAAATGGGAGAAGCGCAACATCGCCCAGTTCATCCCCGTCTGGGATGAACAGCTCTGCATCCAGTGCGGCAAGTGCGTCATGGTTTGCCCGCACGCCGTCATTCGCGCCAAGGTGTACGACAGCTCGCTCCTCCCCGGCGCTCCCGCTACCTTCAAATCCGCGAAGCCGAAGTGGCGCGGTATGGACCACGATCTCTATACCCTCCAGGTCTCGCCCGAAGACTGCACCGGCTGCCAGCTCTGCGTCGAAGTCTGCCCTGCGAAGAGCAAAGCCGATCCCGCCCACAAAGCGCTCAACATGGCTGCCCAGCAGCCGCTTCGCGTCTCTGAGCGTGCCAACTGGGAGTTCTTCGAGAGTCTTCCCACCGTCGCCCGCGAGCGCATCTCCCACTCCCAGGTGAAAGACGTGCAGCTCCTCGAGCCTCTTTTCGAGTTCTCCGGCGCCTGCCAGGGTTGTGGCGAAACACCCTACATCAAGCTGCTCACCCAGCTCTTCGGCGATCGCCTCATGATCGCCAATGCCACCGGCTGCTCCTCCATCTACGGCGGCAACCTGCCCACCACGCCCTATTGCCAGAACGAAGACGGGCGCGGACCCGCATGGTCCAACTCGCTCTTTGAAGACAATGCGGAATTCGGCCTCGGCATGCGTCTGGCCGTCGACCAGCAGAAGTCCTACGCAGAAGGGCTGGTTGCCAAACTGGCCCCCGCCCTGGGCGATGAACTGGTCCGCAGTATCCTCGACGCCGATCAGTCGGACGAGAAGGGAATTGAAGCCCAGCGCCAGCGCATCGTCGAGCTGCGTACCATCCTTCCCGCCATCGACTCGACCGAAGCCCACAGCCTCAACGCTGTTGCCGACACTCTCGTGCGCAAAAGCGTCTGGATCATCGGCGGCGACGGCTGGGCTTATGACATCGGCTTCGGCGGACTCGATCACGTCCTCGGTTCCGGCAAGAACGTAAAAATCCTCGTCCTCGATACTGAGGTCTACTCCAATACCGGTGGCCAGATGTCCAAGTCCACCCCTCGCGGCGCTGTCGCCAAATTCGCCGCCGGCGGCAAATCCACCAGCAAGAAAGACCTCGCCATGGAGGCCGTCGCCTATGGCTCTGTCTACGTAGCCCGCATCGCCCTCGGCGCCAACGACAGCCACACCGTCAAAGCCTTCCAGGAGGCTGAAGCGTGGAACGGTCCGGCCATCATCCTTGCCTATAGCCACTGCATCGCTCATGGTTACGATCTGACTCAGGGCCTCGACCACCAGAAAGCCGCCGTCAACTCCGGCTACTGGCCGCTGATACGCTACAACCCGGCCCTGCGCGAGGAAGGGAAGAACCCCTTCATTCTTGACTCGCGCGCACCATCGATCCCGTTGAAGGACTACATCTACAACGAAACGCGCTACACCATGCTCCTCCGCGCCCATCCTGAAACCGCCGAAGAGCTGCTCAAAGAAGCCACGGATGATGTGGAGCGCACCTGGCGTGTTTATTCCGGCCGTGCGGCGATGCCGGGCCGCGCGTCAACACCCAACATCTCTCCGCGCGACGAGAAACCTGCGGCCTCACCAGCGGCCGTCGCAGAGGAGTAAGGACAGTCTTCTCATCCCGGAGTCGCAGAAGCTCCGGGACTCCGCCGTGCCGGCACTTGATCATCAGTTCCGGCACGGCCTTTTCATTTCAGCAGCCAGTAGCCAGAAGTCAGCTACCAGCCGCCCACAGCCAGCCTCGAGCTTCCAACCACCCGCTACCCGCTACCCGCTTCGAGCTTCCCGCTGGCTGCTGTTCTACAATGTCCTGAAGCGCCCGCCATCAAGCTCGAGTCGAAACTCCGAGGGCTGGGCCGCATCTCTACATCATGATTGAACATCCTCTCGCTGAAGCCCTTACCTTTGATGACGTCCTCTTAATTCCGGCCTACAGCGAGGTGGCGCCCGCGCAGGTCAGCACCCAGACACGCCTGACCAAAAACATTCCGCTGACCACGCCTCTGCTTTCCTCCGCCATGGATACCGTCACCGAGTCGCGCATGGCCATTGCTATGGCCCAGCAGGGCGGCCTCGGCATCGTACATCGCAACCTCACCATCGACCAGCAAGCCGGCGAGATCGACAAGGTCAAGCGTTCCGAATCCGGCATGATCGTCGATCCCGTCACCATGGCCTCAGAGCAGCTCATCTCCGACGCTCTCGAGGTCATGCGCCGCTACAAGATCTCCGGCGTTCCCGTCACCCGCAACCGCAGGCTGGTCGGCATCCTCACCAACCGCGACCTCCGCTTCGAAACCCGCACCGACATCCCCATCGCCGAGGTGATGACCAAAGAGAACCTCATCACCGTTCCCGTCGGCACCACCCTTGAGCAGGCCGAAGAAATCCTCCACCAGCACCGCGTCGAAAAGCTCCTGGTCGTCGACGAGAACTACGAGCTCAAAGGCCTCATCACCGTCAAAGACATCCAGAAAAAGCTGAAATATCCCAACGCCTCCAAGGATGCCCAGGGCCGTCTGCGTGTCGGCGGCGCTATAGGAGCCACCGGCGACTACATGGAACGCGCCGCGGAATTAGTGCGCAACCGCGTGGATGTGCTGACCATCGATTCCGCCCACGGCCACTCCTCCCGCGTCCTCGAAGCCGTGCGCGAAGTGAAGAAGCGCTTCCCCGAGGTCGACCTCCTCGCCGGCAATGTCGCCACCCGCGAAGGCACCGACGCCCTCATCGACGCAGGCGCCGACGCGGTCAAAGTCGGTATTGGTCCCGGGTCCATCTGCACCACGCGCATGGTCACCGGCGCCGGCATGCCCCAGATCACCGCCATCAGCGAAGCCTGGAAGGCCGCCTCCAAACGCGGCATCCCTGTCATCGCCGACGGCGGCATCAAGTACTCCGGCGACATCACCAAGGCCATCGCCGCCGGGGCCAGCGTCATCATGATCGGCTCTCTCTTCGCCGGCGTCGACGAAAGCCCCGGCGAGACCATCCTCTACCAGGGCCGCTCCTTCAAGGCCTATCGCGGCATGGGCTCGCTCTCCGCCATGGCTCAGGGCGGCGGCGAACGCTACTTTCAGGGGACGAAGGATATGGAGGAGGCCGACAGCAGCGAAGGCGTCGTCAGCCGCGAGCGCAATGCCGGCAATCGTCTCGGCAAGTTTGTTCCCGAAGGCATCGAAGGCCGCGTGCCCTATCGCGGAGCGCTCGAAGCCATGGTCTATCAGCTCGTCGGGGGTCTCCGCTCCGGCATGGGATACGTGGGCTGCTCCACCATCGAAGAGCTGCAAACCAAGTCCCGATTCGTCCGCATCTCCTCAGCTGGCCTGCGCGAGAGCCACGTCCACGATGTGATGATTACCCGCGAAGCCCCCAACTACCACGTCGAGTAATGGCACCCCGGCCTGAGCCATCCCTCAGCCCCACACCTTCGCTACGTTTGTCCTCCTGAGCGAGTTTGGCCGAAATTCGGCCAAACTCCAGCGGAGGGATCCGCGGTTGCCTTTGCCAATCTCTGCCACAAGGTTCCCGCAGACCGTCCGTCCGCTAAACGCCAAACGCTAACCGCCACCCCCTTCCTGCGACCCTACACCCTACACCCTCTCCCCTCGACCCTGCCTTGTCTTTCCAGATTCCCCGCATGTCCAACCGCTGCCTCACCGGGGTACGATAATCCACAGCCAGTAGAAGACCACGGCTGAACGGTTTCTCCGAACGGGGTGGTTCCCGGAAGCCGCAGGATCTACACCGCCATCTCGGCGGTTGCTGTGCGGTTCAGCGTCAGGCAGAAACGGTTCACGGAGGGTCCAGTTGGTTGCAGGCAGTGGATCGCAGGACAGAATCGAGTTCTGGGTCACCACAGGACTGCAGGCGATCACCATCATCGTCCTGGTCTTTTTCTGGTTTGCTGCCTGGAAGCAGGGCCGCGCCGCCGATAAGCTCGCGCGCGCTACCCGCGCCCAAACCGACGCCAATCGCCGCATCGCCGCCGCTACCGACGCCCAGAATGAGATGGCCCGCGTGCAGATGGAGGAGACCTTCCGTCCACTTCTCTATCTTGCCTGGAACACCTCCGGTGCCGCCGCTTCGCTCCACATTCGCAACGATGGTGGAGGCCCCGCACTCGACTGCTCCTGGCACTACGGCAAAGCCAACGGTCATCGCCCGCCTACGCAGAAGCTCGAATACGAGGCCATCGCCTCTCACCAGGAGGTCCCCTTCGGCCTGCCGGTGCGCAAGGCAGGCGCAGAAGGCCTGACCATCTATTACCGCTCGGTGACCGGTACCTCCTGCGCGACCGAAGTCACCTGGCAGGGCACCCGCTTTCACTGCCGCTATATCCCCACCGTTCCCCCGGTCGAAGATCACTACGACGACCACGATCACGAGCCGGAACAAGCCTCGCCAACAACCGAACCCGCTCCCTCCGAGCCTTCCTCTGCCCACCCCTCCGACCCCGCATCGACCGAGCAAGCCCAACCCCCATCTCCCGATCCCGGGCGCTGAGATAATCCCGTCTAGTCCGCCCATCTGCTTCCGACCCCTGCTCTCAGCCCCCTGCGCTCTCCGTGGCGCTGAACCGCGCTTCCGCCTCCGGCTAAGAGCTAAGAGCTAAAAGCCCTGGACCCTGTACCCTGCCGTCCCCATTGACCCCACCCCTCAAAACCCATACACTAAATCTTTGCGGCAGACGCGCTCGTGCGCTTGGTCTGCCTGCATTCACCATTGAAAGCGAGATTCTGATTTACCCATGGCTAACCATGTTTCCGCGCTGAAGCGCGCCCGCCAAACCGAGAAGCGAACTGCAGTGAACCGCTCCAATACCAGCCGCTTCCGCACCAGCCTCCGCGCCCTCCGCGAGGCCATCCAGAAGGGCGATGCTCAGGCTGCCACCGAGCAGTATCGCGTTACCGTTTCCATGATCGACAAGAGCGCGCGCAAGGGCGTCATCCATGTGAATACCGCCTCCCGCTACAAGAGCCGCCTCAACGCCCGCGTAAAGGCCGTCGCCCAGAAGAAGTCCGCGTAGTCATCCGCGGTTCGGCTGCCATGTTGTAACTATCCGGCCCGTTGAGCCATCCCGTTTGCAGCCCTCCCGAAAATGCCGGCGCCACCGCCGGCATTTTTTCTTTCCCCGCGGATCGCTACCAGCTTCCCGGGACCAGCTTTCTCCTGACCGCTATCCGCCAACCGCTGCCCGCACCCCATCCCCTGTACCCTGTCGTTCCCCGTCATTGCCCACCTCCGGCCCAAAGCGCTAACCTTCCCCTGTGATCCCGGAGCTCCGCCAAAATTTCAACGCCCGCTTCCGTCCCGAGACCTTCCGTGCCATGCTGCACAGCCTCGATGTCGTCGCGCGCACTCATGTCTCCTTTCCCCTCGCGGAAACTCCCTGCTTCTTTCCCAAATCCCTGCTCGACGAGATGGCATCGATCGGTGCCGAGCTCACCCACCGTCTCGTCAACGATCCCGCCTATCTCGCCCGCTCGCTCGCCGCCATTCCCGAGCCCTGGCGCGCTGCCGGCCAAAACGCGCACCCCCACTTCCTCACCGCCGACTTCGGCTTCGTTCGAGATTCCAGCGGTCGCCTCGCTCCCCGCCTGGTCGAGATGCAGGCCTTCCCATCGATCTTCGGTTTCCAGTGGGTGCTCAGCGAGGCCTACCGTTCCGCTTTCGGTCTCGATTCCAATCTCCGCTGCCTGCTCGGCGGCGTCGACGAGTCTGGCTTCTGGAAGCTCCTCAGTCGTGTCATCGTTGCCGGCCACGATCCCGAGACTGTCGTCCTCACCGACGTCGATCCTCTCCGCCAGAAGACCCTCCCCGATTTCAACGTCACCGCCGACCGCCTCGGCATCCGGATTGTTGATATCTCCGAAATCGAGCCTCAGGATCCGCGCGACGGCCGCCCCGGCCACCTGCCCCGTCTCTGTTACCGCGAGGGCCACCGCCTTATCCCCATCCGCCGCATCTACAACCGCGCCATCGTCGATGAGCTGGTCAGCAAAAACGTCCAGCTCCGCTTCGACTACCGCGAGTCTTTCGACGTGGAATGGGCCGGCCATCCCAATTGGTACTTTCATGTGAGCAAATTTTCGTTGCCCTGGCTCCGCCATCCCGCGGTACCGCCAGCGGTCTTTCTCGACCAGTGGTGTCGCGGCGAAGGCCGCGATCGCCTCCCCGCCGATCGCGAGCGCTGGATCCTCAAGCCCCTCTACTCCTTCGCCGGACAGGGCATCGTCTTCGCTCCCAGTGACGACGTGATCGCCGCCATCCCCGCTGCCATGCGCTCCCAATACCTTCTGCAGGAGCGCGTTGCCTTCGTGCCCATCATTGAGACCCCCGTCGGCCCCACCCAGGCCGAGGTCCGCATCCTCTACGTCTGGCCCGATCGCGGCCAACTTACCCCACTCCTCTCCCTCGTCCGTCTTGGCCGCGGACAGATGATGGGCGTCGACCACAATCGTAATCAGACGTGGGTGGGTGCCTCCGCTGCCTTTTACCCCTCCACGAGCATTGCCTAAGTTGAAGCACTTTCCGGGTTTAGGCTCACCCGTCCGGGTAACGGCAGGTCCTCCTTTCCACAACCCTCTGCCCCATTCAGGTCATTGCCACCGAATTTTTATAGTTGTAAAAGATGACTAGAGGGGTAAACTTTGGTAATTGGCCTTCGCCCATGAATGCGGGTACTGTAGGGGACGTCGAAGGAGGTCATCCTATGGGATTCGCAGTCGTTCCGCTCTCGGGCGCACGTCGGTGTCGTTCGATGCGCGGTGCCGTCCGTTACCCGCTGCACCTGCGTGTAACGCTCGTGGCCGAAGGACAGGATTATCAGGCTATTACTGAGGACCTTTCCGCCAGTGGAGCCTTGCTGCGGCTTGAAAAACCAATGCGGCTCGGCCAGGACGTCGAGTTCCTCGTGGAAATCCCCTCTGGTGTACTGGAACTCTCTATGACTGCGGCTCTGCATTGCTCGGGCAAGATCGTTCGCTCGTTCTGGAAGGCTGGTCATCCCTGGGCCGCCGTGGTCATTGACGAGTACAGATTTCAATGAGCGAGTTACTGCCAGGACCTATGACGCAGACAAACGGATACACCAACGGCCATCACTCCCCTTCGGCAGAGGAGCCTGAACTTCGGGTCATTCTTGCCGACTCCCAGGCCATCTACCGGGTAGGAATGCGCAAAGTTTTCGGACCCGAAACCGGCATTTTGGTGACTGCCGAGGCGGACAGCCTCCAGACTCTGCAGGATTTGGTGCAGAATACCCCCGCCGACGTGCTCCTCCTCGAGGGAGCCATGCTCGCCGGGAATGCCAACGCCATTCCCTCCATTGTCCGCACTGCGCCCAATCTCAAGATCATCGTTCAGGCCACTTCCGCGGACGAATCGCACACCGTCGACCTCTACCGCCGCGGGGTCAAGGGAATTATTCCTCGCTCCATCTCCCCCGACCTTCTGGTCAAGTGTGTCCGTAAAATCGCAGCCGGTGAAACCTGGATCGACAATCAGTCCATCAACTGGGTCATCGAGGCCTATCGCTCCCAGGCGACGGCCATGGTCAATCCTCGCAGCCAGCCCCGCCTCAACCAGAAAGAGATGCTGATCATCGCTGGCATCACCCAGGGCAAGCGCAATAAGGAAATTGCCTACCAGCTCGGCACCACCGAGCAGGTCGTCAAGAATTACCTCCGCAAGATCTACGACAAGCTCGGCGTATCCGACCGCCTCGAACTGGCCCTGTACTGCCTGCACCATCAGCTCCACAAGCGCGCCGCCGAAGTCGATAACCACGCACTCGAAAACGCTACGACGCAGCCGCAGCCGTAACCGAAATCCAACGCCCTCCCCGCTATCATTCCTCCAGCGCTGCTCCGCCCCCGGAGCAGCGTTTCTCTTTATGCATCTACGAACCCGCCACGAAAGTCCCGGATAAGCCGACCTTCCGCCGCAAATAACAAATGTCATCCTGAGCGGAGCGCCGCCACGCTCATTCACGCGGGAGACCGCGCTGCTCGGCGCGCTCACCCGGAGCGAGTCTGTGCAGCAGCCGAATCGAGGGCGAATGGACCCCCCCGCAGCCCCGGCAACCTTCCTGCGAGATGCCATCCATCGGATGGGGATTCGGTTGCTCCGCGACCGACCAGATCCCTTGGGGGTGAAAGTCAGCGGGAACCTTCCTCAAAGCCGGGCTCACGGCCTCTAAAGCGACCGCGCCTCCCATTGAAGTGCGCAAAAGCGGGCCAACAGAGGATAATCCCGTGCATTGATGGTGAGCACGCGAATTCCTGTGCGAGCAGCACTGGTTGCAATCAAGGCATCGTTCGTGAGCCGCGCTCGGCCGATCTTCTCGTATCCGTGCTTCTCGGCGATGCCGGCGAGAATTCTGCCCGCGCTTGTCCAGTCACTCAGGCTGGGTACCAGCACACGCCGGGCTTTATCGAAATCGCGTTCAAGCTTCTCCAGCTCGCGACGGTTGTCGGGCCGACACCCCGCGTACAGTTCCTCCAGCACGACAGAACTCAACCACAGGGGTGCCTCCGCAGTCCAACGCTTCGAAAGGAACGAAGGATCTCCCCCGGGACGCAAAGCCGCGATGTAAACGGAAGAGTCGAACAGAATCGGCATCGTTATGCCAGACTTTCGAATGCATCGTCGATGACAATGCCGCTCCTGAGGAAACGTTGATTGGCTGCCGCCGTTATTCGATCACGCTCTGCCTCGGTTATGACCTGGTCGAGGGCGCGAACGATGGTCTCCGTTTCCGTTGCGGCACCGAGCACCTTCTGAGCCCTCGCGATCTGCGCCGGATCAAGTCGGAAATTCTTATGAACGGTGCGACTTCGAGCAGTAGCCATGGCGTTGAACTCCTGTTCGTAGCATAATGCCCAATATGTACAAATTACAAGAATGTATGTACACGCGGGTCGGATTCATGCTGATTCGTTTTGGTGTAGCGGGCGAGCGGTTGGCATTCGACCTTCTCCCTGCGATTCCCGGAACAGACCATCCCAACTCGCGAAAAGGCAGTAACCGGGCTGCTCGCTCTCCATCGGCCTCCGCCCGGTATTTTTTGTCAACCTCCGAAGCAACATTACTTCGGTATAGTCATTGAAAACGAATGGCTTATCCGACAACAAAGTTGGCAGAGAAATCCCCTTCAGTTTGGTATACTGGATGTAAAGAGAATCAGAAGGGCCTCGCCGTCGGCGGGGCCTTTTTGTTGGTTGGAGAAATGGAGAGCAAGTGCCGGATCAGGCTTTACATCCAGGATGCAAGCCCTCTCATATCAGGGAGTTGATGTGTAACTCCCGCCAAATCAATGACCGGATCAAAGGCGGCCTTGTTATCGACCCAGTTAACAAATGCTAAGTCGCTTAAATTCAAATAGAAACATAAAACCCAGAAAAGGAGGGGGGTACCCCTCCCGAATGAACTGAAGACCCGGAAAGGCCCGTCTACGGATGCTCCGCCAGCCAGCTCTCAATCCGTCCGGCTTCCTCGTCGCTCAGCCGGAACGTCGCTGCCGGGATCACGCCGTCGATCTGATCCGGGCGCCGCGCTCCGACAATGGCCGCGGTGATCGCCGGATGCCGCAACGTCCAGGCCACGGCCACCACCCCCGGCTCGACGCCATGCTTCTGCCCGATTTCCCGCAGAACCTCCACCAGAGCAAGGTTCCGCTCCAGCCTGGGCGACTGGAAGCTCGGGTTCCGCTTCCGCCAGTCGTCTTCCGGTAAAGCACGCACGCGTTCCGCTGTCATCTTGCCGGTCAGCAGCCCCGAGAGCATCGGCGAGTAGTTGATCACGCCAATGTTGTTCTCCAGGCAGAAAGGAAGGATCTCCTTCTCGATATCGCGCCGCAGCAGCGAGTAAGGCGGTTGCAGCGAAGTGATGGGAGCAATCTTCTGCACGCGCTTCATCTGCGCCACGCTGAAGTTGGAGACGCCGATGTAGCGCACTTTGCCCTGCTCCCGAAACTTCGCCAGCGTCTCCCAACCCTCCTCGATCTCGTCTTCCGGCATGGGCCAGTGGATCTGGTACAGGTCGATGGTGTCGACTCTCAGCCGGCGCAGCGAGTTCTCGATCTCCTCCTCGAGCGAAGCGCGCTTCAGCGTGCGAAAGATAGCGCGATCCGCACCCCAGCGCATCGAGCACTTGGTGAACACATACGGCTTATGGGGGCTGCTCTTCAGAGCCTTGCCGACCACTTCTTCAGAGTGACCGAGCCCGTACACCGCGGCCGTGTCGATCCAGTTGATGCCGGCGTCGAGCGCGCGTTCGATGGTGCGTACGGACTCGTTATCGTCCTGCGCCCCCCAGCCAAACTCCCAGTTGCCACCGCCAATGGCCCAGGCCCCATAACCGATCGGTGTGAGGTGAAGATCGGAATTACCGAGAACACGCGTTGCAAATTTCGTAGAAGTGCTTGTCGCCATAGCTTTTTTCGATGCGCCCCTTCAGGGCGCCGCTTCAGATTGAACCGGAATTGAAGATGGTCATCCAGACCGAAGCGTGCAGCGCGAAGCGGACGGATCTGGTCTTGACCTGGACCCTAACCCCTAACCCCTAACTCCTAAACGCTAAACCCTGAACGCTAACCCCTAAACGCTGAGCGCTGTTTTACGCCTCAATCAAAAACTTGCCCTCTCTCATCACCAGTTCGTCTTCGATCCAGATGTTAAACCGCAAGCCAACCACGTCGATGTGCGTAGACGAGCGCCACGGCGCGCCGGTGTGCTCGCCATACGGATTGCCGAACGCGATATGAATGCCCGGAAACTTCTCGTCCTGCAGGATATTGCCGATCACCCGCTCCACGCCGATGTTGGTGCCGATGGCGAATTCGCCCACCCGGTCCGAGTTTTCATCCGTGTGCGTGTAGGCCTCGAAAGCCTGCTGCAGTTGCCGATTCTCCGAACGGCAGCCGGCGATGCGGTTTCCACGAATCTCAATGATCAGAGGAGTCGATTCCAGCAGCCCATACTGCGCGCACAGATAATCGCCCACCACCCCATCGACCACAAATGTTCCGTTCACTTCGCCCGGAGTGGTGAAAATTTCGCCACCCGGCAAATTGCCCCACTTGTCGCGCGAGATAATCCCCGAGGTCTTGAGCCACTTGTACTCGGGATTCATCTCGGCCCGAATGTCCGTACCCGCGGCTGTCGTCGCCCGAACGAATTTTGCCCGGCGCGCCTTCTCGATCATCTTCTGCGAAAGGCGATCCACGCGCTCGTAATCGGCCCGCATCCCCTCGCACATGATCTGCGGCGTGATATTCACCATGTGCGCGTGCCGCATGCGCCGCCGGTTCACCACCTCCGTCATCTGCATGCGCGAACCGAGCTCGTTGCGCTGCACCTGCACAGCGAAGATGCTGACATCCGAGCTTTCCATATCCGCCAGCACTTCAGCCGGCATGTCCACCAGCGGGCGCGGCGCCAGATCTTCGAGCACAAACGCGTCCCAGCGGCAGCCATTCTTCGCCAGCTCCTGCGCCAGCGATGCTCCGATGGGAAGTGTGGCTCGATCGCAGATCAGCGTCACCTTTTCCTCGGGCTGGACGCGCAGACAGGTGAAAACAGCCGCATGCGCGCCTGGCGTGAACTCAGGCGGGAATGGCGTTTCCAGCAGCTTGGTGCGCGTGGACGAATCGGGAGAAAGCAGCGTCGAACTCATCCTTTCAGGCTATCGGAAAATTCATCGCATCGTAACAACGGCCGCTATCTGTCGCTTCAGCCGCTCAGCTCATGCCTCGGCAGGCACGGCCTCGAAGATGCCGGCTTTGGTCTCCTCGGCCATGTAATCGACCACGGCCTTCAAATCGCCGGTCTCCTCGAATTTCCGCAGCTGGCGGTCGGCCCCGCTTCCCATGTCGAGGATGGTCCGCACGTACTGCACTGCCTCACGGCTGTCCAGCTCATCGAGAACATCATCGACAAACTCCAGGTATTCGAGCATCAGGTCGCGCTCCGGCACCTCGCTCTCTTTGCCGAAATCGATCAGCATGCCGTCGAGGCCGTAGCGCACGGCGCGCCACTTGTTCTCCATGATCAGCGCACGCGAATACTGACGATAATCCTGATTGCGCTCGTGCAGCCGCCAAAGCTTCGCCGCCGTCGCCTGAATCAGCGCCGCAATGGCCAGCGACTCATCGGCACGCATCGGAATATCGCACACCCGCACCTCGATGGTGTTAAAGAACGGATGCGGCCGAATATCCCACCATACCTTCTTGGCGTTATCGAGGCAGTTGGTCTTGATCAGCAACTTCACAAAGCTGTCGAACTCCGCATAACTGGCAAACGTGTCCGGCAGGTTCGTTCGCGGGAATTTATCGAAGACCTTCGACCGGTAGCTCTTCAATCCGGTCTTCATGCCGCGCCAGAAAGGAGAATTCGTCGAGAGCGCCAGGATGTGCGGCAGGAAGTACCGCATCGAGTTCATGATCCGGATCGCCTCTTCGCGGTCCTCGATGCCGATGTGCACGTGCAGGCCAAAGATCAGGTTGGCGCGTGCCACCAGTTGCAGGTCCTCGACCACCCGTGCATAACGCGGATCCGGATAAATCTCCTGCGTCCGCCAGTCGGCAAACGGATGCGTCGCCCCGGCCACCAGCAGCAGATTGTTCTCGGTCGCCAGCCGAATCACTTCGCGGCGCAGATGATAGAGATCCGACCGCGCCTCTCGTACCGTGGGGCAGATCGCCGTGCCGACCTCGATGACCGACTGGTGCATCTCGGCCTTGACCCGCTCCTCCAGGCGCATCCGCCCCTGGGCGAGCATCTCGGTAGCGATGTGCGAGCGCAGATCGCGTGTGACCGGATCAACGGTCTGGTACTCCTCTTCAATGCCCAGGGTGAAGGACGGCCGCATAGTGCCTCTCTTTGTATGACGAAATACCGCCGCGGCGCAAGCAGAGAATCGCTATTCCGCCGCCGAAACCGTTGCGATGTCTTCCGGAGATGCGGGTGGCGTCTTCTTCCGCGCGGCTTTCTTTGCCGCAGCCTTCTTCGGAGCTGCAGCCTTCTTTACTGCCGTCTTTCCTTCCGCCGGCTTCGCGCCGCCGGCCAGGTAAGCGCTCCAGTGAAACTCCGGCACCGCTTCCTTCGCCGCGGTGGCCTTCCGGATCGCCAGCTCCGCTACGGCCTCCACGATCCATTCGAAGTTCTCCCTGCCTACCGAATGCAAATCGGCGTCCGGCGCGGGGTTCATAAAGTCGATGGCGTAGGGCACCCCATTCTCGACAGCGAATTCGACGGTGTTCAGGTCGTAGCCCAGTGCCCGGCAGAGCTTCAGCGCATCCTGTTCGACCCGCTCCAGCAGCTTACTGTCCGCCAGTGCGCCGTCATGAACATATCGCTCCGCGTGCGGTTTCCGCGGATCGTACGCCATGATCCGCACCTTCTCCTGGCCTACGACATAGCAGCGGAAGTACTCGGTAAAGTTGACCGCCTTCTGCAGCATCATGCAAAGATCGCGGCTCTCGTCGTAGGCGCGATAAAACTGCTCGCGATTGTGAACGTGATGCACATCGCGCCAGCCGCCTCCGTTCACCGGCTTCAGGAAAGCAGGGAAGCCGATGTACTGGAACACCCCCTCCCAGTCCAGCGGATACTCGAGGTTACGCATCGATCGGTCGGTTGTGCCCGGCGGATAGTGCTTATGCGGCAGGATCACGGTCGGGGGCGCGGCCACACCCAGCTTCGCGGCCAGCGAGTAGTTGAAAAATTTGTCATCGGCCGACCACCAGAAGGGATTATTGATGATCGTCGTCCCATTCAGCACAGAGTGCTTCAGGTAAGCACGGTAAAACGGGATGTCGTGCGAGATGCGATCCACGATCACCGAGTACACCGGCGGCTGATCCAGCCGGATTGCGCCGATCTGCACAAATTCAGCGCTCACGTCCTCGACGTTCTTCGAATTGATCCTCTCCACCAGCGCGCCGGGGAAGGTGTTTTCCATGCCAAAAATGACGCCGATTTTCTTCACGTTCCGCCTCGCAGGGTTCAGGTGAAGGGATTGCGCGCCCATGCACGTTCCGGGCCGCGGAGCCGCTTTCTTCCGTTTCACCTTAGCCGACCTGCACCGCTCATGGCAAAAGAAAGCTCACGACGCACCAGGGTCGCACCCGAAAGAACCCTACCTGCGCTTCAGCGCCTCCAGTTCGTCCAGCGTCTTCGGCCAATCCTGCTTCATCAACCGCGAAAGCCCGCGGTCGGCCAGCAGTTTGCCGCCGGTCTGGCAGCGGGGACAGTAGTCCGTCTCATTGTCCGCATAGCGGATGCGCTGGATCTTTTCCCCACAGCGCAGGCAGGGCTGACCGAAGCGTCCATGCACCGCCATCTCGGGCCGGAATGCCGTTACCTTCTCCGGAAATCCAGCGCCGGCTTCAGCCACGAGCCGGTCGATCCAAAGTTGCAGCGTCGTGCGCGTAGCCTCAAAGAGCCGCTGCCACTCCTCGTCTTTGAGCCGATGGGTCAGCGTGACCGGCGAAAGCTGCGCAGCCCACAAAATCTCATCGGAGTACGCGTTGCCGATCCCGCTCAGCAGCCGCGGATCGGTGAGCGCTCGCTTCAGTGTGCGATTCTCTGCCGTGAGCGCAGCATGGAAGCCTTCAAGATCGGCTGCGAAGACATCAATGCCGCCCGGATCGACCGCGCCCAAAGCCTCTTCGCCGCCGAAGACATGCAGAGATGCGCGTCGCTTCGAGCCGGCCTCGGTGAGCACCAGCGACCCGGAAGGGAAGTCAAAGGCCGCAAGCGCGTTGCGCCCCGCCAGCTTCGCTCCAGAGGCTTTCCAGTGCAGCCGCGCCGCGATCATCAGGTGCAGCACCAGCCAGGTGCAGCCCCTGCACTCGGGCGCACGCTTCTTCGCCTTTGCCGCCATCTCCGGAGCCAGGCCAATGGCGATGCGCTTCCCGATGCGCCGGAGCTCGCGAACAACCATCTCCTCGGCGCTGCTCACCGGCGGCTGTGCGGTCCGCAGCAGAAAGGCGCTGGCAATGCGCACATGCTCCAGCCGCTGTCCAAGGATTCGCGGCTCAAGCGCAGCGATGTAAGCCGAAATGTCAGGCAATTCAGGCATGCAGGAAACAATGCAGCAGCCGCGATTCGACTCCCAGCTGCGTTCAACGGGATTCTACCGCCCCGCGTCGTGCGCCTGAACGTTGTAGAGCTGAAACTCCCGAATCTCAGCGCCGTCCGTGCTCGACAGGATATTCAGCCGAACCCGGCTGGCAGTTACCGTCGGGAAGACGTCGATCTTCTCGTGGCCGATCGCATGCGCGGAAGCGACCGTCTTCCACGCGCCGCCTTCCCATACGTCGATCGAATACTTCTGCACCCGCTGCCCATCGTTCAGCCACTCCATGGTCAGCGTCCGGTCGAAGGTGACGGGCTTTGCAAATCGTACCTCCAGTTCGGAGTGATGCGAGCCTGCCGGCGCCGACCAGAACGTATCCGGATTGCCATCGAGCGCCGCACCTGCTTCCGTCGGCTCATGGCTCAGTGCCAGATTGTGCCCGTACCGCTCCCGCAGCGCTTTTCCGAATTCCTCGAGGCGCGCCACGTCGCTGTCCGGCAGCAACCCACGCCGGTCCGGAGCCACGCCCAGCATCAACTGCGCACCCCGACCAACCGTCTCGTCCCACGTGGTCAGCAGGTCATCGAGACTCTTCAGCGAGGCCTCGTCATTCGGATGCCAGAACCAGTGCTTGTCCCGCAGCGGTGTATCTGCCTCCACCGGTCGCCAGCGCAAATACCCGTGGCGGTCGATTACATTCCAGTTCTCGTAAGTGACGCGCCCCGCTTCGTTGCCGACCCAGCGCGCATCGCCATATTCGAAAAGCCCGGTGTCCGCGAAAACGATGGTGTTCGGCTGGTAGGTACGCAGTGTCTCGATGATCTTCGGGAAGTTGTAGACGTGGCCAGCGCTGCCGGCGCCATCCAGCCAGAACTCCACGAGATCACCGTAGTTCTGGGCCAACTCCGACAATTCGTCGTTGTAGTACTTGTCGTAGGCTGCCAGGTCCTTGTAGCGCGGATCATGCCGATCCCAGGGCGAAAGGTAGACTCCGAACTTCAGTCCGTACTTTCGCGCCGCGCGCGCGACATCGCCAACCACATCTCCCTTGCCATTTTCCCAGGGACTGGCTTTCACGCTGTAATCCGTCTGCTCCGTTGGCCACAGGCAGAAGCCATCGTGATGCTTGGCCACCAGCACCACGTATTTCGCGCCCGCATCCCGGATCGCCTTCATCCACTGGTCAGGATCGAACTGCGTGGGGTTGAAAACCGAAGGACTGGCCGTGCCATCCCCCCACTCCCGATTAAGAAAGGTATTCGTCGAGAAGTGAATGATCACGCCGAACTCAAGATCCTGCCATTCGACCTGCTGCGGAGAGGGCTTGATGTCGGCGAAGTTCTGAGCCTGCACAGGACCCATCAGGACTGTTGTTGCCAGTGCGGCCGACAACAACAGATTGCGAATATTTTTCATTAGCGATTCTCCAGAGGGTTGCAGCTCCCGTAGCTGAGCTGCATGGGCAACCCGAACACCTGGTGATTGAAGAAGGGAATTCTCGTGGGGTGTCAGACCGTGTAGACCTCAATGTCTGCCGCGCGAAACGCATCCAGCGCGTCTGAAGCGATTCCCGCATCGGTGACCAGAGCATCGATCTCCGATGCGGGACAGATCAGCGCAGGACTGACCATGCCGATCTTGCTCGAATCAGCCACCACTATCACCTGCTTCGCCTGCCGGACCATCGCCCGAAAGACGGCAGCTTCGTCAGACTCGATGGTCGTTGCGCCGCGCTGCGCATCGATGCCGCAGACGCCAATGAATACCTTATCCATGAAGACGCCGCTCAGCATTTCGATGGCGGTGGGGCCAGTGAGCGAAAAGGCGCCTGCCCAGCGCATTGTTCCGCCAGTCAGCGTTACGTTGAGTGCGGGCTGATTGCTCAGTTCCATCCCGATGTTCACAGCGTTGGTGATCACATGAATCGAGGAGCGATGCCGGATGCATCGGGCAACCTGGGTCGGGGTCGTGCCGGCCGTAAATCCAACCGTGTCGTGCTCCCGAATCAGTTCGGACGCGGCGACACCGATGCGGCGCTTCTCCTCTGTGAATCGACCCTCGCGTTCGTGAAACGACGAGTCGAAACGAAATGCCTCATATTGCATCTGGCCCGCCAGCCGTGCGCCTCCATGCGTGCGGTGCACCAGGTGGCGCAATTCCAGGCGTGCGAGGTCTCGTCGCACACTGGGAGCCGAAATGCCCAGGAAACCCACCAGTTCATCAATCGAGGCATTGCCGCGCTGCAACAACACCTGCAGGATCTTCTTTGCCCTTTGTTCCGTTTTGAGTGACATTGGGTCGCGCAGGTATTATCGCGGTTCCACCCTACTTCTGGAAAGAGAGCCCGTTGAGAACCAGATATTCATGCTTATCGAAGCTCCATTGCAGAGCGTCTTCCATTCATCCGCAGCAACGCCTGGGCGAGTGCGCGCACGTTCTCTTCGAGAACCGTATAGCGCATGTACTCCCGGTTATGGATCTCTCCCATGTCAACGCCGTGCTTCTGGTAGCGCACGGGGCTGGGAATCGCGGTTCTCAGGCTCGCGTGAAACTCGCACGCGCCCGTGCCTTCTGCCACGGCATGAATTGTTGCGGGCGAAATGCCGCCGCCGGCCATGATGGTGATACGGTCCCGTGCTGCCTTGCGCATCTGTGCCACCGCGGCCAGCGCTCGCGTCACCTTAGGGGCCCCGCCCGACGTGAGAACCCGACGGGCTCCGGTAGCGATCACGTCTTCGAGAGCTGCCTGTGGATCGGGAGTCATGTCAATGGCGCGGTGAAATGTAACAGGCAGGGGATGGGCCAGCTCCACCAAAGCGCGCGTGCGCTCGACATCGACCAATGCCTGGTCGTCGAGCAGTCCCAGAATGATCCCATCGGCTCCCGCAGCGTGCGCCTGGCGGATATCCTCACGCATCACCTCCAGCTCATGCTCGGAATAGCAGAAATCGCCGCCACGAGGCCGAATCATCACAAACAGATCGATCGAAATGCGGCGGCGAACCTGGGCGATCAATCCAACAGAAGGTGTGATGCCCCCTTCCGCCAGATCGGAGCAGAGTTCAACCCGCTGCGCTCCGCCCTTTTCCGCCGCAATTGCCGATTCGACCGAATCGACGCAAATTTCAAGAAGCATTGTCTCCCCTGCAGCAAAAATCCGGACCTCTCCGAAGCTACTTTCGTGCGGCAGAGAGTCCGGATTCAGCAGTTTGGCTGCCAGCCGACCATAATAGCAGGCAGCCACAAAACAACTTACGTTCTCCGTGAACGGTCAGTTCCTCAAAAAGTGATCTGACCCGTCAGCTGGAGAGTGCGCGGACTCCACAGGGATACGTTCCCGTAGGTCTGGTTGATCAGCGAGCCGAAGTTGGAATCCGTCACCGTTGCATCCGGGAACAACTTATTGCTGTTCGGTGAATGCCACGTCGATCCGAGGTTAAAGACTTCCGCGCGGATCAGTAAGGAGATTCCTTCAGCCAGAGGCGTTGTCTTTCCGAAGTTGGCGTCCAGGTTTTCGATATACGGCGTCCGCTCCGGGCTCTTGTTCGTGTTGCCATATCGCCCCAGCGGCGGCGTTGAATACTGCGAGGTATCAAAGTCCTGCTTCAGGGTGCTTTTGAAGCCCCCGCTCTTCTGGTAGGTCGAGTCGGCGAGGAACCGGCTTGCATAATATTCGCCCATCTGATCGGCTGGCTCACCCGCGCCAATCGAGAATGGTAAACCGCTTCCCAATTGATAAACGCCGCTCGTCGTCCATCCGGTGAGAGCGGCATTCAGCAACTTATTGGCGACAAGATGATCGGGGACCGTGTAAACGTACGTAGCTACAAAACGGTGCGTCTCATCCGAAGCCGCAAGACCATACATCTGGTAAGGATGGTGCGGATCCTGAATCAGCCCCGGTTCGCCGTTCAGGTTGTTGACCCCCGAGGTCAGGTCCATGGTCTTCGAATATGTGTAGTTGACGTGATAGGTCAGCCCATGGAATGCGCGCTCGATCAGCTGCATCTGCAGGGCATTGTAGGTTGACTGGAAGCCGTTGATGTTGGCGTAGAGATACGGCGGCATGTTCGGATACGGTTCGCGCGTATCGATGGGCTGGAAATTGGGATCGGTGAGGCAATAGGCGTCCGTCCCAGTCGCCAGCGACGCATCGACCAGGGAGTTGCACGAGTCATTGGCGACGGTTGGCGGCGTGGCGACACCGATAATGTCCTGGCTGGGCTGATGCAGTCCGTGATCGCCTACATAGCCCACGTCCAGCATGAGCGAGGAGGTCAGCGAGTACTCAGTATCAAGTGACCACTGCTCATCATAGGGGTTGCGATTTTGTGGCCAGTTTGTCTGATTGAAGGGGAACTTCCAGCCGGGAGTGACAAACAGCTGATCGGCATTGATTGGCGCCGACCACAGATTGCTTAGCACCGCAGTCGACTGCGTCTCAGTTCCGGTGGGCGACGGGTAAGTAGCCGCGGATTCGTTGTAGATCTGATCCTTGTCGTACTGCGTGCCGTCGTAATAGCGATTGTAAGTTCCGTAGAACATTCCGAAGCCGCCACGCACGACCAGCTTGTTGGCAGCCTGGAAGGAGAAGCCCAGGCGCGGTGCAAAGTCCTTGTTGTCGATTGGAACCAGAGTATCGCTGGCCCCGCACTGTAGGAAGTTTGGATTGCCTCCCGCAGCCAGGATCGGAGCTGTGAAGTTGCAGTTGGCCCAGACAAACTGGCCGCCATTGTTGGGATTGAAGGCGTAGCCATCTTTATGCGCGCTGTGGAAATTGGCAGGACGCTCCCAGCGCAGACCAAGGTTCAGTGTCAGCCGGTTGCTGGCGCGGTAATCGTCTTCGAAGAACAGATTCCAGTTTGTTCCCCAGAGATTGTAGTTGTCTGTACCGATTGGCGGCGGACCGGTCGCAGAACTCGTATCGCCAAGAATAAAGTCAGCGACCGCGTTGCCCTCATACGGTGCCGTTGAACTGTATCCGCCATTGCTGGAATAGGACTTGCCGGCGAAGCCTGGCACCAATGCGGTGTACTCACCGTTGAAGCTGACCGATCCGGTCCCGAGGTAATTATCGATTTCCCAAAGATTGACCCGCCGGACGTCCAGACCGTAGTTCAGGGTGTGACGGCCGCGCACCATCGTGAGGGTGTCCACACCCTGGTAGATGTTGTCCACATAGGTCGTCGGCTCTCCGCCGCCGATGCAGTAGTAGTTGGTCAGGCAGGTGTTGGGCAGATCGAAAGTGGCCGGGTTAGGTGCCGTGTTGGCCAGGCCCACCAGAGCAGAAAGGTTTGTGCCGTAGGCGGTTGTGGGGCCGGTCAGAAAGTGATCACGGCTATAACCCAGCGTCGCCTGATTCAGTGTGTTGGCACTGAAGGTGTGCGTCCATGTGCCGCCGAACAATTTCGGTCGCTCATAGGTGGTACCACCCTGTCCAAACGAAAGGCTGCTGTTCACCTGCGACAGGTTCCCGACATTGGCGGTGAAGAAGAGGTGATCATTGGGTCCGATATACTGATCGATACGGCCGGTACCGACGCCCTGTTTTTTGGTTGTGGTGGTATTGACCGAGTAGTTCGTGCATGCTGCCGTCAAGTGCAGAGCCTCGTCACAGGCAGAATTATTAGGCGCTCCGAAATAGGCTGCAATCTTAGCAGCGATCGGATCGATCATGCTGGAAGGAATTTGATTACCGGGGAATGGAGTCCGGATCACAGGACTGTTGGAGGGACCCAGCGGCAGGTTGGAGTTATACGCAGGGTTGGCCACTGAGGTTGCAGGGTTGTAGATCGGAAACGGCCACGCGCTGAAGTCGCCGGACAACTCGGCTGGTGTCGGCACAAATGTAGACGAAGGGCTGTTGGTTGCCGAATATAGGCCCTCGTCGTAGCTGCCGAACCAGAAGGTCTTATCTTTGCCGTTGTAGACACGGGGAATGATCAGCGGACCGCCCAGCGTTCCACCGAACTGATTCTGGTGGTAGGGCGTGCTAAGCGGTGTGTTGCTGCCAGTGACCGCGTTCTGTGCTGCCACATATTGGTTGTCGGGCTGCAGCCAGTTCGCCTGCAGAGACTCATACGCAGCTCCGTGCAGCCGATTCGTTCCCGATTTGACCGCAACGTTAACCTGCGAGACTCCCTGACCGTATTGAGCGCCATACATCCCGTTGAGCATCTTGAATTCCTGGATGGCCAACTCATTCGGGATGTTGATCGGCGTGCTGAAGAAGAAGTCGGCGTCGTAAATACCATCAACGCTGTAGCTCGTCGTCTGTGCCTGCGCCCCATCGGCGCTCACCGACTGATACTCGGTGTTGATTCCGTGATAACTCCAGTCTGCCTCATCGCCTCCAACTTCCACGTTCGTGCCCACATTGGTGAGCATCAGGTTGGTGAAGTCGCGGCCCATGATAGGCAGGCTCTGAATCATCTTGTCGTGCAGCACCTGCCCGATCGTTGTGTCGTCGGTGTGCAGCATCTGGGTAGTGGCGGACACCTGTACGACAGAGGTAACGTTTCCGACTGACAGTTTGAAATCCTGTCGCAGCGTCTGCTGGACCTCAAGGGTGATGTTTGTTGACGACGACTGCGCGAATCCGGGCGCTTCGACCGTGAGGGAATATTCGCCGGGATTGAGATCTGTAACGGTGTAATCTCCGGTGGGTGAAGTTACCAACGTGTGCTTTACTCCTGTGCTGATGTCGGAAACCGTTACGGTCGCTCCGCTGACTACGGCGCCAGTCGGATCGACGACATGCCCCACGATGGTTCCCTGGGCATTTTGTGCCCAGGCGCCACCGGTCGCCAGCATCGCCAGCACGATCAATGCCGCGATGCCCTGCCCAAATCGAAATCGTTTACCGCCCTTATTCATGATTACGGTTCCTTTGTTGCGGATTGAAAGGCCTCCGGGCAGGGCTGCAAGCCAGCGTGTGTGCCATGAGTGGGAAGAATCTCGTCGGCATGCAGCATCTACCGTTGGCCATAATTAGACCATAAAATTGGAAGATCATTCACAAGAATGATCGAAATGACCATTTTGAAAGTAGCCACCTGCTGCAGGGCCCAGGAAGGACGATCCGGAGGTGGCTCGCGTCAGAATTTGTTGCGTTTCGGGGGACTAAGCCGGGTACTGACATCGGGCCGCGCACGAAGGCGCGCAGGATGGACAGACTACGAGGCCGACGCAGGCATGGAACGGCTGTTTTTGTCTTTGCGAATGTGAGTCATCGTGCCTCGGGGAAAAGCGGTGGATTCGCGTACGACCAGTCGCGTATCGATCTTGTATTCCCGCTTTGGGGAAGTGTTCTCCACGTGCGCGCGAAGAGCAGTCACTGCCGCGCGGGCCAATTCTGAGCGGGACATCTGGATGGAAGTCAGCGGCGGAATCATCATCTCCGCCATGCGGATGTCATCGAATCCGACGATCGAAACGTCGTCGGGAACGCGAAGACCGGACCGTGACAGTTTGTGCAGGACGCCGATTGCCAGCATGTCGTTGGAACACATAATCGCTGTTGGCAGCGTCTCCAGGGCAAGAAGACGCTCAGCGGCTGTCATCCCTCCTTCCATCGTGTGATCGCCTTCCACTATGAAGTCTCCCTGCACGGCAATTCCACATTCCTGCAATGCCTTTTTGTACGCTGCCAGACGCGACTGCGCCGAATGAAGGCGCAGAGGTCCGGTTACAAATGCAATGTCGCGGTGTCCAAGTGCGGCGAGATGCTGTACTCCCTGACGGATTCCGTGGTGATAGTCGACGTGGAGCAGACTGATGCCGGGCCGGTCTGGTCCCTGATCCACGAAGACCAGCGGGATTTTGCGATCAGCCAACTGGTCCAGCAATGGCTGCTCGATGCCAAAGGTCATCACCGCTACCGCGTCGGCATTGCGCTCGACCATGCGGCGAATGCAGCGACGCATCCGTTCGGGATCATAGTTTGTCGAGCCGATGAGAATTTCGTAACCGTGTTCGACGGCAACTTCCTCGAAGACCTGGATGAGCTCGGGGAAGAATGGGTTTGTGATCTCCGAGACGATGAGTCCCAACAACCTGCTGCGTCCGGACACCAGCGCGCGGGCCTGGGTGTTGGGAAAATAATCGAGTTCCCGGATCGCTTCCCACACCCGCTTTGCCATCTTGGGATTGACCGTGGGGATGTGGTTGATGGTTCGCGAAACAGTAGCTATGGAAACATTCGCGAGTCGTGCGACGGCGTGAATGTCCATCCGCTCCGACTGCTTTCTCGAGCGGCGCTTCCCATTTCGATCCGAAGCCTGCATAGAGTTATCGATGAATGCGCTTACAGCATAGCTGAAAAGGCTCTGAGCGATTCAAAACGAGCCATCCTGAATCGTCCACAGATCACATCAACGAGGGCAACTGTTGCTCCATAGCACGGGATGCGAACGATCGAATCAGAGTTTCACCTCCTGATAGAGACGGTATTTCTCGTCGCCAATAGCCGGGAACGAGAGAAATTTGACCCTCCCGGGAGGCGTGTCGGCCTGCCACTCCATCGAGCCTGGACTCTTCTGCTTTGTCGACAGGAGCTGACTGCGTGAGAACCGATTGTCGGGCGAACCTACGGAAAACAGCGTGAGTGGACCGACAAGGATTGCCTGAAGGCTGGTATGCTGTGCGTCGACCGCTTCAAGCCGAACCGGCATGTGGATGCTGTACTCGATGCGGTCGCCATCGCGCCATTCCCGATGGATCGCAGCAAAGGTTCCAGGGCGTAACTCAGTCGCAATGGCGCGGCCGTTGACCGCAACCTTCGTTGCCGATCCCGCCCATGCAGGAACGCGAAGGAAAACAGCAAATGTTTCCGGACGATTCGTCTTCACCTGCAGGGCGATCTCGGGCGAGTAGGGATACTGCGTGTGCTGCTCAATAGAAATTCGCGCGCCATTCTGGGTCCAGGAAACCCGTGATGGCACAAAGAGATTCACATAAATGCCCTGTGGCGAGGAAAACCAGGAGCTGATGCCGTAATCGGCAGTGACTTGCGGGAAAGTTCCGGAACAGCAGGGCCACTTATCGGGATGGTAAAACTTCGATCCGGTCTCGTTGTAGTCCGAGTAATAGAAACTGTGACCGTCAGGCTGGATAGGCCTTGCGCCCAGAATGGTGTTGTAGAGAACCTTCTCCATGCTGTCGCCATAACGGCTGTCGCCTGTAGTCCGGATGAGATACCGAGCGATTTTGAAGTGGCCATAGGCGCCGCAGGGTGTTTCAAAGCTCGCATGCGTCTTCGTCAGGCTGGCGCCAAGGTCCCCGCTCCCGGGGGCTCGAAAAGTCTCGTCCGGTCCCCAGCCGCCGGTTGCGAACGACTGCGTATCCAGCACGAAGCCGAAACCGTTGCGCGCTGCGCGCAGATGCTTTTCGCTGCCCAGCACCAGCCACGCCTGCGAGGCGGAACTCAGAGCATTCACGTGACTATAGGCGTGCTGACCAGGCAGAACATTCTGGCCGTCGGCCAAAGGATCAAAATAGGTGTCGTCCTCGAGGAATCGCCGTGCCAGGTCCAGGTACCGCGGATCGCCACTGCTCTGATAGGCAAGGAAGAAGTTCTCCGGCAGCGTGTAACTCTCGTCCCAGGTATAGGCGATGCTGGGATGTGGTCGCTCCTGCATCTCAGCACGGGACAGCGCCTTGGGTGGCAGCCAGGGCAGCACCGCATCTGTGGCGTGATGTAAAACATTGAGCGCCTGAGGGTCCCGCGCGAATCGATGCGCATCGAGGAGACCGCAGTTAATCTTGTCAAAGGTGTAGGCGGGCAGCGGATAGCCTTCATAAAACTTTGGAGTGACCGTTGCCGCAAAACCCTGCACGAGGCGGCTGATCTTCTGCCGAGTCGCTGCATCGCCGGTGATCGCATACGCGCGCGACAACCCGGAAAGGTACTGTCCGAAGCTGTGCCCGGGGATATATCCCGTCATATTGCGAGGGGGATCAAACTCCTTTGACCAGCTATACCAGCCGCCCATCTCCTCACCCGGCGCAGGTAATCCGGCCTTCTGGCGAAACGGCTGGAGCAGAGAATCGTCGCTGAGCGCCAGAAAGAAGGCGTGGTTGGTGCGGAACTGCTCCAGCATGGGGCCATCGAGCAACTGAACCGCCCCGTAATCAAACTGATTCAGGCGGGTTTTCCCAGCCTGAACAGGCAGCGCAGCAGCCGACAGGAAGCGGGACCCGCATGCTGCTCCGGTAGTTGCCAGAGAACTTCTTAGAAACGAGCGTCGAGAAAGCCGATGCATTTTGTTGTCCGCTTCTTTAGACGTTGTCTGGACCCAGTCCAGTGGTACTGAGCCCTACATACCGTCGCGATGATGCTCAGACCTACACCCGCTCAGCGGAGGTCGATCTGCAGCACCTGAATGGAATAAGCCGGCGCTCTGTAGTGCAACGTACCGGAGATGTTGCGCAATCTACTTTCTACTGGAACGATGTTGTCGGGCTGATCGATCGTGTTGGTCGCCTGTGTATCGTGCGCGCTGAGCAGGATGAGCTTGCCTTCCGGCACTGGCTGGGCCCCGGAGAGCTGGATATCGATAGTCTGCGCGTCGGAGGATGCGTTGACCAGTTTCAGGTAAAGACGCTTTTGGGAGGTGTTCTCGGTGACGGAGTAAAAGAAACGTGGACCCGCACCTTGTATATCCGAGCTTGGCTTCTCGCTGCCAAGATTCTGGGAGAAAATCACCTGCGCATAGTAGCTTGGCGATCCATAGCTGCGCTCGGCGTTATAGCCGATAAGGTCGGTATCCCATTGCATGGCTCCGGGGCTGACATTCACCAGTAACGGGGCGTAGGCTGCCATCACGACGATGTCGCTGTTACGTTCGAGACCGGTCATCCATGCCGCATCGCCAAGAGCTGCCCCGAAGTTCGGGGTCGGCGTCCCTTCCCGGGTGGCCCACTCGCCCACGAATATCTTCGGGCCGTTGCGATCGGTCTTGTCGTAATGAGTCGCATCGTGGAAGAAGTCCGTGGCACGCAGATAGTAGTGTTCGTCGAGCACGTCGGGTCGCATGCTCTTGATCGGTGCGGTTGCAATAAGCTGCAGGTCAGGGTATTTGGCTTTGATTGCTTTGTAAAACTGCGCGTAGCGCTCGTCATAGCTGCCGGACTTGTCGAACCAGTCTTCGTTTCCGATCTCGACATAATTGACATGGAACGGCTGCGGATGGCCGTCCGCAGCACGCCTGGCGCCCCAGGTGGTGTCGGTGCTGTCGGTCGCGTATTCGATTTCCTCAAGCGCGGATTGCACGTAAGGCTCCAGATCCGGCCCGGGATTTACGTGTTCGCCCATCAGCGAATAGCCCGCATAGACGGCGAGCACCGGCTGCATGTGCAGGTCTTCGCACCATTCAAAGAACTCAAGCAACCCCAGCCCATCGGACGACCAGTAATGCCAGGGGCTCGGATGTCCGGGGCGATCCACCAATGGCCCAATTGTTTTCTTCCAGTCATACCAGTCAGCGAGATGATCGCCCTCGAGGAAGTTCCCGCCGGGAAAGCGCAAAAACGCCGGGTGCATCGCCGCCAGTTTCTCCATCAGATCGACGCGGTTGCCGTTCGCGCGATCATGATAAGTAGGAGGAAACAGCGTTACTACATCGAGCCAAAGCGTGCCAGGATGGCTGACCGTGAACACCAGGTGATTGGCCATCGACGGTTCCATGGCTCCGGTCTTCAGCGTGAATTTGTACTGTTTCCAGTCGGCTCCAATACCCGATACAAGCGCAGTGGCAAGCACCTTGCCGCTTTGATTCGTGACCAGGCTGACGCTGATTGGCCCGGCAGAGTCTTCCTTTGCGTAGAAAGAGCCCTGGTAGCTGGTATTGGGCAGTAGCCCCATTCCCCAATAGCCATCGTTCAGCACACCGGCTGCATTGCTCTCACTCGCCTGGCTGATATCAATCCGCAGGCTCTGCGGTAATGCCTGACTGGGTCCGGTCGACTTGTCGACGCCAATCTTTGCTTCCGAAGTACCGTTCTCTACCAGAATCCAGTGCGGTACCCCGGACCAATCCGACTGAAATGTGCCGTTCTGGATCATGTCTGCGTACAGTCCGCCATCGTAGGAGTGGTTGATTTCTTCCGTCATCAGGCCGTAGAGGGTTGGACTGACTTTCGAGACCGGCTGATCGGCATGGATGGTAAGCACGGCAGTGCTGGTCTGCGCCTCGGCTAAAATTGGAGCGAACGCGCAGAGCGCAAGAACAGCAAATGTTTTCTTACTCATGGAGAACCCTTTCCGCGAGAGGGACGACGGCAACAAGGTCGGCAGCTGAAATACACAATTGCACGGCTCTGGCTCTGCCCTGAGGCCACGGCCACAGCAGGGAAACCGAAAGCTGCGCTGGGAGCGTTAGTTGAATCACGGCAGTAAAGCAGTCGAGAAAACGTATACCACAATCCCCGCGGCCCGGTCACTTCTTTCTCCTTGTACCCTCACCTTCTCCGTCCTGAGAATCTACTGCAAAACCTGATCCAGAAACCGTCGCAGAATCGCGCTCAGCTCCCCGCCGGGCGCAGACCGCAGGTCAAAATACTGCTTTGGATACGACGAGACCTCGAACAGCTGATGTGCCCGACCCTCATCTGCACCACGATCGATAAAAAGCCGCGGTACGTGAGCCCGGGCCAGGCCGCCGGTTGGATCGAGTTTCTCCTTTTGCAGGAGGAACATCGGCAGGATGTGCGCGCGGGGGTCGGTGGCGAACACCCTGCTCGCCGGCGGATTTGGGTTTTCGAGGATAATGCCGGCGGGCGCGAACTGGCTCCCAAGATGTGCGGCGAAAGTAGCTCCCACCCCGTCGCCAAAAATGACAAGATCGCGAGCGGGTACATGACGGCTGTCGGTGAGATAGGTCCACGCTGCAATCGAATCCTGCGTCGCCAACCGCTCGGTTGGATGCCTGCCCGCGCTGATCCCAAAGCCGCGGTAGTCGATCGCGAACACGTTGATTCCCAGATCGTGCAGCTCCCGCAGCGCCGGGACTGAATCAGACAATGAGCCCCGATCCCCGTGAAGGTAAAGGATGGTATCAGCCGCGTACCGTCCCTGAGGCGAAGCCGGTATCCACCATCCATCAAGCCTGGGATTTCCGGTTTCATCGACATCGAAACGAATGTCATTGAAAGCCATACCGTCATTCGCCGGAGTACTGCTGATCGAACGGGAGGGATGAAACAGCAACTGCCACTGCCCCTGATAAAAGAGCAGGCAGAGTGCACCATATCCGCAGCAGGCGGCCAGCAGGATGGTGGTGGTGAGAGCAGTCAGCAGCCATCGCCCGCTGACGGTGGGAGGAGGACTGGCGGCCCGGCGCCCCTGACCAGGGGAAGTCGCAGCTGACCGGCTCCTGGAAATATTTGCCGCTGGTGCGGGGCGGGGTTTGGAAGAGGAGTTACGAGCCATCGGCTAACCGAACGCAAGCTCATCAGCGGACTCGAGCGGGGTTCCACAAACTCTGCAAATCACCGCGGAACAGTCACCGCAGACCAGAGGGTGCCGCACGGGAAGTGCGCAGGATGGACACCAAAAGCTTTGAGGGGGCACTGCAGGCTGTGTAGGACTTTGAGGCGGGAGGGGCGGATCTGGAGGCATTCCTGAAATTCAGCCTAGCACCCATTGACCTCCGTTGCCATTAGGAGCATGGTTGAAGGCTCAGGAGTGGTGATCGGCTTTCTGGTCGGTGCGGACATGCCACGAAGATCAACCGCTGCTGCCTGCTCGCTCCGGTGCGGTCCTCTCCCAATTTCCCCGCGAGCAGATTGGGACGTGTCTAATTTTGTTCGCGGACCGCATCAGAGATGGATTTCCTCGTGCATGCGATGTTTACTATGCAATGAAGGAACGGGCCACGCAGCGGATCCTCGCAGGCACGATCAGGGAGGAATTGCATAAGGCTATAGCGGCAGGGGGGTGGAATGTGGCGACGGCAGGTGTCAATCGGATGATGCTGTGGACGGATTTGGAAGGACGTGAGGTAAATGGGCGCTGGCGGCTGGAGCACTTGGTGCGTCCGGAAGGTCGGACCGCCTGGTTCGAAGGCTCGGGGCCCGCCGGGCGGGCGGCCGTGCTGATTCTCACCGAGGCCATGAATGACGAAGATGACCTGCTGGACCGCCTGCGGTTAGCCGCCGAGATACGTCATCCGAATGTGGTTGAGGTCAGGGAATCACTGTTTACCTGGATCGACGACACTCCGATTGTCCTCGCCGAAATGGAGCCGACTGAAGAAAATCTCGGGGATGTTCTGCGTGAACGCTCACTCACCGCCGAAGAAACACGGTTGCTGCTGGACGCGCTGCTTGCCGGGCTCGCTGCGATACATCGAAAGAAGCTGATGCACGGTCGCATGGAAGCTGCCAGCGTCCTTGCCATGGGGCAAACCATCAAGCTGCGGAGCGATTGCCTGCATCCAGGCAATGTCACCGGGTGCGGCGAAGATCTGCGAGGTGCTGCCCGCATTGTAGTGCAGGCGCTGACCAGAAGGCTGCCCTCGGGCGAAAACGATCCTGTACTGCAACTCCTGCCCGAGCCCATGGCACGAGCGGTTCGTCGCGCTCTAAGCGGGAACGCAACCGTTGAGGAGATTGCAGCCCTCTCCGGCACGAAGCTCATTCCAGCCGCCGAGAACGCGGCCGGCGCGCAGCAGGTTCGGCGCGTCCCGGAGTTGAAGGCCGTACCCAGGCCCGTAGTGGAGAATCGACCAGTGGATGCCGTAACAGAGGCGGATCCAAAGACTGGTGGTCCCGAACTGGCGACTTCGACTCCAGCGGATCCGCCAGCGTCGCGGTTACAGCCTTTGAAAGCGGTGCTGGCTCCGGCGGGAAGAGAAATGCGAACCCAGCCCCCCTCCGCTCCGGTCGCAGTCGAGTCACCGCTGCTCATGGAGGACGACGAGCCTGAATGGGATCGGCGGCGGAGCAAGCCGTGGGTGATTGGTGCTGCCGCTGTTTTGGTGCTTCTGACGATTTTCGTGCTGTATGGAATACTGCATCGCAGCAGCGCCCCGAAATCTGCTCCACCAGCGCAATCTCCCACTCCGGCGAGCGCCGGAGCAGCTGTGGCTTCGGTCCCACCTGCCGCCAGCAGGCCTTCGCCGCGAACAACTCCTGGGGCCACATCCGCACAGGCCGGTCCAGGCTGGCGGGTCGTTGCTTATACCTACAATCATCAGGCCCAGGCCCAGCAGAAGGCAGATGCGCTGGCAACACGTTATCCGGATCTGCAGCCACAGGTATTCCAGCCTCGAGCCGGTTCACCCTACCTGGTTACACTGGGCGGTGTCATGAGTCGATCTGACGCTGTCGCTTTGCGCGTAAAGGCAATCCGTATGGGGCTTCCACGGGATACCTTCGCACGGAACTATCGCTGATCCCAGGGTTGCCGGACCTCCGCACGCCCGACGCGGGTCAAGAAACCGCCGGACCTGTTTCGGTCGCGCAATCATTTGGTAAACTCCTCCGCATTGTCCGTTAGGTGTCTGCTCTTTCCCGGTGTGGGAGCGCGATGGAAAGCAAAACGTGCGTGCTGGCCATCCGTGATGAACCGATACCCCTGAGCAATTGCAACCGGGTTTGTCACGTCAGCCGCTTGCTAAGCTCTCCCCACAACGATTGCTGGGGACACCATCGATTGTCGCGTTTTGCGGGCGAATTTCTGATGACGAAGAGTGTTTTTTGAGAGAAAGAGAGCCGTTCCAGTCGTCGAAGCGTTGGCTCAACTCTGTCGATAGCGAATATTACTGAGAGTGCTCGATGGGCATGGAATTCGTCTCAGATAACTCCCAATTATCGACTTGCATCTCACGCCCTTCCGGTTAGCCGATATTGGCTCACGTCGCGCCGGCCTAAGCTTTGGCTAAAACAAACCGATTAGCGGCGAGAATCTGAGTTGCAGAAATCTGCCAACCCCTGGCGCAGTCGTACCATGAAAAGGTGCGGCGCGATGCAGCGAGATTGAGCAGCTTCGTCTGACCGTGTTTGCGAGACCAGGACACCACAGCTCGTAAAGTGACACAGCAGAGCAAGCGAGAATAGCCATGGCGCGCCCCGAGACAGCGGTGAATGCGGCGGAAAGGCACGGGCGGATATTCACGGGATGCGCCCGGCATTGGGCGTTGGGTGCATTGCTCGCGTCCGTTATGGCCGCTCCTGGCGTCGTACAAACAGGCAGGACTGAGGCACAGCCTGCTTCACCGGAGGATGTAGAGGCTGCTTACCTTTACAACTTTGGGAAATTCGTACGCTGGCCCGAGGATCGGAGGCACGGGCCGCTGCTCTTTTGTGTGGCCGGGCAGCGCTCGTTTGCCCAAATTCTGACACGCCTGGTTTCCGATGAAAACATCGATGGCCGTCCGCTGGATGTGCGGCTGCTGTCTCGCCGTGAGAGCCCCCTGGACTGCTCAATCCTGTTCATCAGCGCTGCGGATCGGGGTCAGATGGAAGACTTACTGCGCAGGGTTGCGGGCAGGTCAGTTCTGACTGTCTCCGATATTCCGGACTTTCTCGCTCATGGCGGCATTATTCAGTTCCTGCCGATGCAGAGTCACGTTCGTTTTTCCGTCAATCTTGCCTCTGCCATCCGTAACGAACTCGATTTGAGCTCCGAACTGCTGAAGGTAGCCGCCAGCGTGACCGGTAAGCCCTCCGGCGGAGGTGCGCGATGAGCGACCGCGGTCCAGCGGCTTTCCGCGCTCCCAGAACGCTGTCGCGCGGCTCCGCATCCATTTCCGCCAAGCTGATGCGCATGAACCTGATGGTGACCGGCCTTGTTCTGGTCCTGGCAGTGGTCGCATTCTTCCTTTATGATCTGGTCTCCTTTCAGCGAAACCTTGTTCGCAATCTCAATTCAGCAGCCCGCCTCGTAGGCGCAAACAGCGTATCCGCCTTATTGTTCGACGATCCATTGAGTGCGACAACCACTCTCGATGCTCTGCGCAGTTCACCGGATATTGTGGCCGCAGCTTTGGTCGGTAACGATGGCGTAGTCTTTGCCCAATATCGGCGGGCCGGCGACACCCAAAGCCTGCGTATGCCGCCGCTGCCCCCTAGTGTTCAGGACAGAAGCTGGCTGTCCGGGTCCCATGTGCTGATCGCACACCGAATTATCTTTGAGGGTAAGCCCGCCGGTACCGTTTATATTCTGGCCGAGCTCACCGAGACCGCACGCCGCGCGCGCCATTACCTGCTGATGGCATTTCTCATTTTGCTTGCGTGCATGGTGGCGGCGTTCCTGATCAGTGCAACCGCACGCAGGCTGATTGCTCAACCCATCATTGCACTGGCCGAGACAGCGCGGAGTGTCTCTCGGGAACGTGATTATTCTGTCCGGGCAGCTCCCCATCCGGATAAGGATGAAATTACCGTGCTGATCGAGGCGTTTAACGAGATGTTGGTGCAGATTGAGCAGCGCGAAGCGGCTCTCAATCGTGCCCGTGACCTTCTGGAAGTCCGCGTACAGGAGCGCACGGAGGAATTGCGCGCAGCTAACCGCGAACTCGAAGCTTTCTCCTATACCGTAGCCCACGATTTGCGTGGTCCCCTGGACGCCATCCAGGGAATGGTATTTATCCTCGAAACCCTCGATCGGGAAGAATCCAATGCGGATCGGGGAGAGATTCTCGAACAGCTGCGCAGGGGCATCAGCAACATGGCGCTCCTGATTGATGACCTGCTCAACCTCTCGCGCGCCAGCACGCATCCTTTGAGAGCAACGCCAGTGCACTTTTCAGCGATGGCTCACGAGATAGCCAACGAACTCCAGCGCGCCGAGCCGCAACGGAACGTGCAGTTCATGATCGCGAGCGTGCCGCAGATCGAGGCCGATCAGGGACTCATGCGGGTCGCTCTGGATAACCTCATTCGCAATGCGTGGAAATATACGTCTCACCATGAGATGGCGTGCATTGAATTCGGGATGGAACTGGTTGAGGGAAAGATCGTCTTCTTTGTTCGCGATGATGGAGCAGGATTCGACCCGGCCCAGGCTGATCAGCTTTTCCAGCCCTTTCATCGGCTGCACAGCCGAAGTGAGTTTCCGGGAACGGGTATCGGCCTGGCGACGGTGCAACGAATTCTGGCACGCCACGGTGGCCGGATATGGGCCGAAGGTGCGCCTGAAAAAGGCGCCACATTCTGGTTCACAATCGAACCTGCCATGGCGAAGTAACCGCCTCCCCCGGGTTTCTGAGAATTTTCTAATCCTGCTGTCCTGATTCAGGGCATTCGCAAGCACCCAGAGCGGCGTGCAACGATGCCCGACGCTGAAAGCAAGCTGACTCCGGATTCCCCGACAACAGAGACGGCCCTGCTGGTGCGGGGCCAGTCTGACGAGCCGCCAACTGCTGAGCCCGCGACGGACGGGCTGGACCATAGGCTCGAGCACCTGCGTATGCAGTTGGACGTGATGGTGAGAGTACGGTCTTTGCGGGTCGGCGATTTGCTGGCGCTGGCTCAGGGTACGGTCTTGGAAAGCGTTCATGAGCACTCACAGGATCTTCCGGTTCGATGCGGAGACGCGTTGCTCATGTGGGCGGAGTTTGAAGTTGTGGAACAGAAGCTGGCGGTACGGGTTACACGGCTGGCATAAGCCCGACTCAGACGGCCGGGCCCGCGAGGAGAGGGGTTTTATGGAAGAAGTTCTGCACACCGGAATGGCAACAGGGCTCCCCTTCTGGGTCGGGCGAAGCATCGAATGGCTGCGCCGCCTCCGGACCTCTCCCGCGACTCCGGCGCTCCTGCACCTCGAATCCCGCGTCAGTCTGGGCCCCAGGAAATCACTGGTGCTGGTGAACTGCTGCGGCAGGCAAGTTCTGCTGGCAGTTGCGGGAGACGCGATTACCCCGGTTATGGAAGTTACGGTCCGACGCCGTCGGGGCGCTGCGAAAGAGAGAGAGGAATGACGGCGCTGTTGATCATCGCGAAAGCGCAGACCGGACTACCCGGGATCACCCTGGGTTCGAACAACACTGTCCCGTGGACGATTGTCTTCACGCTGACTCTGCTCACCTTGCTTCCCGCAATTCTGCTATCCATGACCCCCATGGTGCGGCTGCTGGTGGTCTTCCATTTCCTGCGCCAGGCAATGGGGACGCAGACCGCACCATCGAACCAGGTTCTGATGGGACTGGGGCTCATGATGACATGGTTCCTGATGCAGCCTGTCATTGTGCAGGTTGACCAGCAGGCGGTGGAACCCTTTCGCCTGGGCCAGATATCCGGATGGGACGCAATGGATCGCGGCTCTGTGCCGGTGAAGACTTACATGCTCCGCTATGCGCACGAGAAGGATCTTGCTCTGTTCGTCTCGGCGTCGATGACCGCAAGACCGGCGAAGCCTGAGAATCTGCCGCTGCGTATCGTTGTCCCTGCTTACATTCTCAGCGAGTTGAAGGCCGGCTTTGAAATCGGAGCGGTGCTGTTTCTGCCATTTTTGCTGGTGGACATGGTTGTCGCCTCCATCACAACCTCCATCGGGATGTTCCAGCTCCCGCCAGTGGTGATTTCAACGCCGCTCAAGATTCTGTTGTTCGTAATGGTGGACGGGTGGAATCTGCTCGCTGGGTCGCTGTTGAAGAGTTTCTGAGGATTGTGCGATGGGCTCTGACCAAGCCGCGGAATTGATGCGTCATCTGCTGCGCGAGGCCCTCATTCTGGGAGCGCCTCTACTTTTTGCTGCCTGTGCGACGAGTTTTCTGATCAGCCTGATCCAGACGCTGACCTCTCTCCAGGACCAGACACTCTCGACGGTGCCTCGCCTGCTGGTGGTGGTCGGACTCCTGATGGCGTCGCTCCCATGGTACCTGGACCGCCTGATGCGCTATACCGTATCGCTCTTCACCGACTTTCACCGTTTTCTGGGGATGGGATGACGATTGAATGGGAGAGCACGCTGGCGGCGATGACACTGGTGCTGGTGCGCATCAGCGGGCTTATGGCCTTTGCTCCGATATTTTCGTCCGAAGCCATTCCGATTCGGGTAAAGGTCGTATTTGTTCTGGCTGTCTCTCTTCTCATTTCCCCCGTCGTCGCGGGCTTCCCCCGTGCGCACATGGAGTTGAGCGCAGTGGCGGTTCTGGGTGAACTCAGCGTGGGGCTGCTCTTCGGTCTGACTCTCTCTATCCTGTCCGAAACGTTGATGTTTGCCGGACAGGTGCTGGGTTTTCAGTTCAGCTTCGCGCTGGTCAATCTGCTTGATCCCAATGCACCCGTTCAGACGCCGCTGCTCGGCCAGTTGTTTGGATTACTGGGAACGCTCACGCTGATCGGAGCGGGACTCGACAGGATGGTTCTTGCATCGCTCTTGCGTACTTTCGCTGCGGTTCCTGTGGGAACGGTCCGGTTCGATCCGAAAGCCGGACTGGCACTGGTGTCGATGGCTGCCGGCATTTTCACCGCGGCGCTCGAGCTTGCCGCCCCGGTCATTGCGGCGACCCTGCTGGCGGAGCTGGTGGTCGCAATTGCCGGGAAGCTTTCGCCCCAGTTGCCGGTGATGGCGATTACGGTTCCGCTGAAGACGCTGCTTGGCTTCGGAGTTCTGATCGGAACCCTGGCCTTATGGCCGCAGTGGATTGAAGCGCGCTTTGCGGAACTCCTCGACACGGCGGGGCGGCTGCTCGCGGGTGCGGTCGGGGTCTAGCCATGCCGGGAGATCGCACGGAAAAGGCAACGCCGCGCCAAAGGCACAAGGCGGCCGAGCGGGGCGATCGGACGCGGAGCCGGGATCTGATGGCTGCCTCGGCCATGCTTGCCGGAATTCTGGCCATGGGATGTGACGCTGGCGAATGGTTGCAACGATGGAAAGACGCGTACCGTTCCTTCCTGTCCGTGGCCCAGCCGTCCTCCTGGGACAGGGCATCGGCCGCAGTTCATGTTCTGGCGCTCCGGCAGGTCGTCCTGACTACACTCCATCCGCTGCTTGTGGTTTTCGCGGCAGCGATCGCCGGAGCTCTGACGGCGGGTTTCGCGCAGGGAAGCGGATTGTCGATCCATTTTGAAGCGCTTCGCCCAAAGATGGAGCGGCTGAATCCGGTCGATAACGCGAAGCACATCTTCTCGCTCCGCAGTGGAACGCGGCTGGCCCGATCTCTGGTTCCCGTCCTCGCACTGGCGTTTTGCGCGACCCGTGCCATAGCGGCACAGCTGCGTGCTCCGGCTGTGACCATCGACGAATATCCGGTTCTCCTGGTCTCGATGTACAACCTGCTGCTGGATGGAGCGTGGATCTTTCTTGGATGGGCGGGGATCGATTACCTCGTCGAGTGGAGAAGCCGCGAGGCCCGGCTGCGGATGTCCAAACAGGAGTTACGGGATGAATTCCGGGAGACCGAGGGCAGCCCGCAGATCAAGGCGCGCATTCGCGGGCTGCGCCGGCAGATGCGGCGCCGCCAGATGAAAGCGGATATTGCGCGCGCCTCTGTCGTGATCACAAATCCCACCCACTACGCAGTGGCGCTGAGCTTTGACTTCGAAACGATGGAGCCGCCCAGGGTTGTGGCCAAAGGACGGGATCTGCTTGCGGCGCAGATCCGCGAGGAAGCGCATTGGGCCGGTGTGCCTATTGTTGAAAATCCGCCACTGGCGCGCTCGCTCTATCGGCAGGTGGAGACCGGACAGGCGATTCCTTGGGAACTGTATGCGCCCGTCGCGGCGATTCTGGCCTGGCTCTACCGCCGCGAGGTGGAGGAGCGAGTCCGGCGCGAGCGAATCGCGGCGGCGGAGCGAAAGCAGGGGAGGACCGCACGATGAGTACGGCAGCCATCAGTTTGGAAGCCAACGGACGAGAGGGAGCGAAGCGGCTTACCGCACTTCTGCTGCCGGTATCTGCCATCAGCGTCATCTTCGTCATGCTGATACCGGTTCCGGCCTTTGTCATGGACATGCTGCTGGCGTGTTCCATTGCGGCGTCGATTCTGGTATTCCTCTCCGCCGTGCAGCTGAGGCGAGCGATTGATTTCTCCGTGTTTCCCACGCTACTTTTGCTGCTCACGCTCTTTCGCCTGTCCCTGAACATCGCTTCAAGCCGGCTGATCCTGCTGCATGGGAAGGAAGGGACGGCGGCCGCAGGTAAAGTCATCGAAGCCTTCGGACAGTTTGTTGTCGGCGGTAACTACGTCGTGGGCTTTGTGCTGTTTCTGGCACTGATCGCAATTCAGTTTCTGGTGGTCAGCCATGGAGCTGTCCGCACCGCCGAAGTGACCGCACGCTTTACCCTCGATGCTCTGCCCGGCAAGCAGATGGCCATCGATGCGGACATGAACGCCGGCCTTATCGACGAAACCACCGCGCGCAGGAGGCGGCAGGCAATTGCCCATGAGGCGGAGTTTTACGGAGCCATGGACGGCGCGGCGCGCTTCAATCAGAGAGATGCATTGGCCACTATCCTGATTACGGCGATCAATATCGTCGCGGGGTTGCTGATCGGCACTCTTCAGCAGGGAGTTGATTTATCGGAGGCGGTCCGGACCTACACCATCCTGACGGTGGGCGACGGGCTGGTAACTATGATTCCTTCGCTGCTGGTTTCGGTCGCGGGCGGCATGGTACTGACGCGCGCCTCGTCCGCGGGTGCTCTCACGACCGAACTCGGCACTCAGCTGCTGGGCAAAGGAACCACTCTGTACGTGGCAAGTGCCGTTCTGCTCGCGCTGTGCCTGATTCCGGGCTTGCCCAAACTGGCGTTTCTGTTCCCCTCTGCTGCCCTTGGTTACGGCGGCTGGCGGGTCGGCAAGCGAGGAGAGCTTCCCGCGGCCGACGCGGAGGCGGTCAAAAAAGCCCCTGATAAGTCGGATAACATAGCAGCTGCGCTGCGGCTCGATGAACTCAGCCTCGAAATCGGCTTCCAGCTGATTCCGCTGGTAGATGAAAGACAGGGCGGTCAGATGCTCCAGCGGGTACGTTCTCTGCGGCGCCATCTGGCAACAGAATTGGGCTTCCTGATCCCGCCCGTCCATATCTCCGATAATCTCCGGCTTCGGGCGCGCGAGTATGTGTTCTCACTGCGGGGTGCGGAAATCGGTCGCTGGCAGACGGAAGGTAGCTGCCTGCTGGCGGTGAACGCCGATCCCCATGCTCGAATGTTACCCGGCAAGGAGACCAGCGAGCCTGCCTACGGAACGCCGGCCCGCTGGATTCAGACCGCTTTGGAGAATGAGGCACTGGCAGCCGGCTACTCGGTGGTGGATCCGGCCACGGTGATCGGGACGCACGTTGCAGAGCTGATCCGAAGGCATGCCCCGGAATTGCTGGGACGGGCGGAAACCAAGCGGCTGCTGGATTCTCTGTCAGAAAGCCATCCGAAGCTGGTCGAAGAGCTGGTGCCCAAAGCTCTCTCATTGGGAGAGGTACAGCGGGTGCTGCAACAGCTGTTGCGCGAGCGGGTTTCGATCCGCGACCTTGGCACGATTTTGGAGGCGCTGGTAGAAGCTGCCGCGCAAAGTCGCTCTCTGCCGTATCTGGTAGAGGCGGCACGACAAGGGCTGGGGCGCCACCTTACCCAGCCATTGCTGGAGGAAGACGGAAGCCTCCGCGTCATTGCTCTCGAGCCGGCGCTGGAGGAAGAACTGATGGCCCTCGCCGCCGCAGAACCTAACGCACGGTTGTTGACCGCGGGCGGAAATACTCCGGCGCTTCGATACATCACCGATTCTTTGAAGCGTCTAATCGGCTCCGCACCACCTTCGGCCCGCCCCGTGCTGGTCTGTCCGAGTCCGGCCCGCTATCACCTCAAACGATGGCTGGAGCCGGTGCTGCCCATGCTGACAGTGATCGCGCCCGCCGAGATTCCGTCTCAGGTCCCGGTGCGGGCAGTCGGGGTGGTACGGCAGGGATAGCGAGGCAATGATGGAGCACTCGGATCAGTCGACGAAAGCGTGGAAAAGGCCAATTTTACGAACTGCGACGGTGAAGGAAGCCGCGGTGGATGGTTTGAACCGAAGCCAGATCGCTGCTGGTCAGGAGGAACGGGAACAAATGATGCTCGAAGAGATTCCGGCCGTGCGCTGGATTGCTCGCCGCATTCATGAACGCCTGCCGCAGCACGTCGATCTAGAAGATCTGGTGAGCGCAGGTACCCTCGGCCTGATCGACGCTTTTCGGAAATTCGATCCTGCGAAAAAGGTGCACTTCCGCAGCTATGCGCAGTTCCGGATCCGGGGAGCGATTCTGGACAGCCTGAGGACACTCGACTGGAGTCCGCGTGATCTGCGCCGCAAAGGCCGCGCCGTGGAAGAGGCCATCCGGCACCTGACGGCGCAGTGCGGGCGAGCCCCGTCGGAAACAGAGGTGGCGCGTGAGATGGGACTGGATTTGGAGGACTATCAGCACCTGCTCGGACAATTAAAGGGACTGGAGATCGGAACGCTGAACATTGAAAGGTCCGAAGACTCCGGCGAAGAGGAACTCGCTTACATACCTAACCGCCCGCAGGACGATCCCCTTTTTCGGTGTCTGCGGGGAGAACTGCGGGACAGGCTGACGGCCACAATCGATCAACTGCCCGAGCGCGAACGCCTGGTCATTACCCTCTACTACTTCGAGGAGATGACCATGAAGGAGATTGGTCTGGTGCTGGGCGTGGTTGAATCACGCATCTCCCAGATCCACTCTTCTGCCGTCCTGCACCTGAGGGCAAAGCTCGCTGAATTCGGACCCGGGAGAAAACGTGCGGTAGAAGCCAACGCTGCAGAGAAATGATGGGACGATTCGACGATGGAAAAGGAACTTGGCCAGGAGGAAATCGACGCATTGTTTGATGCGGCGCGGAGACGCAGCCAGGCGGCGCCGGAAGGAGGATGCAGCCGGGTGCTGCCGTGGAGCTTCGCTCGCTCCGGGCAGATCAGCAACGAGCAGCTGCGAGCGATCAGCATGCTGAATGATATCTTCGCGCGCAACCTGACCCACCACCTCGCGGCGTGGTTCCGGACTCGTGTTCAGGTAAGCCTGGTATCCGCCGAGCAGATCTCATTCAGTGAATATGTGCTGCGCATTCCGGAGTTGTCCTATGTGGCTTCAGTGCGTCTGGAGCCATTGCGCACCGTAGCTGTCCTGCAAATGGACCTGACCACCGCACCGTCGATCATCGATCTGCTGCTGGGCGGCGGGGGCAAAGCCGAGCAGGCGCGCGAACTGACCGATATCGAGGAGTCGATTTTCTCCGGCGTTGTGGAGGCGATTTGCCGCGAGCTGACCAGCGCGTGGCAGTCGGTAGGGCTCACCTTCAGCTTTGAAAAGCGGCAGATGCAGACCCAGATTCCGCAGCTGATTGCCGTGTCCGAGAAGACGCTCTGTCTGAGCTTTGAGCTGCGCCTGGCAGAGATCAGTGGATTGCTGAACCTGGCATTTCCTGCGGTCGTTTCGAATACGATTTTGCGCCGTCTGGCCGGGGAAAAGACCCGGCACCGGCGTCATGCCGAGGAAACGCGCCGACGCATGCTGGATCTGATTCGAAGCTGCCGGACCAAGCTCTCTCTCAGCCTTCCGCCCGCGCGTGTTGCGGCAGAGACGCTGGCCGGGTTGCGTAAGGGGAGCCTGCTCAGGCTGAACCTCGGGTCGCGAACCCCGGCCCAGCTCTGTGCGGGGAATGTGCTTCTCTTTGATTCGGCGCCCGTGGGACGGTCTGACCATCGGGCCGCGCATCTGCTGGCTTCCACTTCCTGCCGCGCGCAGTCCCGGCATGAGGTCAGCCAATGAAACCGACGGAGTCCCGCCTCTGGATGGCCCGGCTGGAAGCGGAGATTGCTCGGGAGCTGGGCCAGCCGATCGGCATGCGAGCCGGGGGCGCTCTGCCCGAATCGACGAACAGCATCATTGGATGTCTCGAGGTCCCGAACGGCCATTTAGTGCTGGTAGTCGATCGGGAAGATCTTTCCGGCCTCCTGGTGGAGGCGCGTCTTATCGAAGCCCCCCAGGCGGACAGCGCGACGGTCGAAGAGCTCTGGAGCGGGATTCTGACGAGCGTGGCGGCCCGTCTGGGCGGCGGTCTTCGCAGTGGCGAGTCGGACGTGCCTGTGCGGATGGAGCCCTGCCTTTTACAACTTGGCGGCGCCACGATGCGTATGGGCCTGGCTGCTGTGATTGAACAGGCAGCCGAGGGCAAGGGATCCGCGGGTGGCAATTACGATCTGCTCCTGGAGGTCGAGCTGGATGCGGTTGTACGCTTCGGCTCGTGCGACATCCAGTTAGGAGAACTCCTGGAATTGGGTCCAGGCGATGTGGTGGAACTGGATCGTCACGTATCCGATCCGGTGGACCTGATCGTCGGCGACAAAATCTTGGCTCGAGGAGAGGTCGTGCTGGTGAACGGGAATTTTGGGCTGCGGGTAACCGAAATCGCTGAACCGATAAGGCGGTTGGAGAGTATACGATGTCTCTCTTGACGACAACCGCCAGATTCCTGCCCGAAGTGGTCGCCACGGCACCCGCACAAAACCAGGCTCCTGGGTCTTCGCTTTTTCCGAGATGCGCCAATCCCGGCTGTACGACCGGATGGTTACGGTTGTGGCGAAGCCATCGGGCGCCCATCTTCGAAGGCCGTTGGGCGTGTTCCGGAGAATGCACCGGCGAACTTGTGCGTGCGGCGATAGAACGTGAAATGAATGGCAGATCCTCCGGCATTCAACCGCACCGTGTGCCAATCGGGTTGCTGCTCGTGCAAGGGGGCCGGATCTCCCCCGATCAGTTGCGGTACGCACTTGACCAGCAGCGGCGCGCAGAAGAGCGAACCGGACAGCGAATCCTGCTCGGCCGATGGCTGGTTGAAAACGGAATAGTGGATGAGGGCGAGCTCACCAGAATTCTCAGTGCACAGTGGAATTGCCCGGTATTCTCGATCGCCGGCTGCCGACCGGAGGAGATCGTTTCGGCTCTTCCGCGTTTCCTGGCTGAAACGATGGGGACTGTGCCGGTACGCATGGTGCGGGGTCGCTTGTTGTATCTTGCCTGCTCGCAACGGGTCGATCGCAGCCTGGCTTATGGACTGGAGCGAATGTCCCGGTTGCGGGTCGTAGCGGGTGTGGTGCGGGATCCGGAGTTCCGGACCGCTCAGGCCCGGTATCTGGCTGCGGAGCCACCGCCAACGCGTATCCTGGAAGTCGCGAGTACCGCCATTCTGGCCCGGGCTCTGACCAGGGTAGTTGAGTCGGAGAAGCCGGCCGAGGCACGTCTGGTCCGCATTCATGAGACCTGGTGGCTGCGCATTTGGAGACAAGGGAGCAGAAGATCGACCCTGTCCGCTTCCGCAGGGGTAGAAGATACGCTGGCACGCGTGGGTGTGGACTTCGGTAGCTGAACTCCGATCGGAACTGGAGCGCTGGTGGGAACAGCCGATAAAGCAGGCAGGGAGAGTCCCCCATGTCCGGTATTACGGTGCTGATCGTGGATGACTCGTCGGTCATGCGAAAGATCGTCGAGCGAGCTCTGCGCCAGGCGGGGTTAGACCTGGTGAGAGTAATCGAGGCAGGCAGCGGTCGTGAGGGTTTGACGGCGCTGGAACGAGACCGGGTCGATTTGATCGTGTCGGATATCAACATGCCCAGCATGGATGGTTTGGAGTTTCTTCGTCAGATCCAGATCCACTCTCTTGCCCGTGGAGTGCCGGTCGTCATGATCACAACCGAGAGCGGCGAGGATCATGTGCGCGAGGCGCTTGCTGCCGGCGCGCAGGGCTATATCCGTAAGCCCTTCACGCCGGACCAGGTGCGGGATCGTGTACTGCCGCTGCTGGTCTCAGCCTGAGAGGAGCAGCACTCTGGGCGGCATTGCTCCGCTGTAAAGCCGCAGACCTCCGGAGCCAGAGACACGACCTCAGAAAGGTACGGGGCAAGACTCAGAGAGGGGCGGACAGCATGGCGGTGCTTGCGGAGAGAGTCGAACAGATCGCACGCTTTGAGCGGGATCTGGATCGGGCGGCAGACGAGGTTTTCACTACAATGATGGGCGTTGGATGCGTACCATCCGTATTCGACCCGTCCGCTGAGCGGGAAACCATATCGGCCGTGATCGGACTGGCCGGAGCCATGAGCGGGTGCCTGGTGCTGCAGTGCGGATTCCAGGCAGCCATGGCCATTGCCGGTCGGCTGATCGGCGTCGAGTCCCGTGAACTGGACGGGATGGTACGCGACGCGGTGGGCGAGGTTGCCAATATGGTGGCCGGAGCATGGAAAGGTTTCGATTCGATCCTTTCCTCAGGCTGCCTGCTGTCCACTCCCACCGTGATCTCCGGAACCAGCTACGAACTCTTTGGCCAGCATGCTCCGATTCGCATCGAACGCACCTACCGATTTGCGGACCGAAGCCTGACGATGACGATTTATTGCGATCTGCCTTGCTGAGTCCTTTCTAATTTCGCCCGCCATCTTCGGAGATCCTCCTGCAGGACAGGATCGCTGGAGGGAATAGTGGACAGCGGGTACTATGCGGCATTTTCCGGACTGCTGGCCCGGAGCCAGGCTCTGGATCTGGCGGCGGGAAATCTGGCAAACGCCGGAACGGCCGGTTACCGGGCAGAGCGGGAATACTTTCGCTCCGCCATTGTGGGTCCCGACGCGCTTCATTCGCAGCTCAGCCTGACTCTGAATGACTTCGGCGTCCTGGGCCGCACGCGGCTGGATCTCGGGCAGGGCGCCGTGACCCCCACGGGCAACCCTCTGGATCTGGCCGTCGAGGGGAACGGTTTTTTCGCCATTCAGACAAAGCAGGGCATTCGCTACACGCGGGACGGACGGTTCGAGCGGGCCGGGGATGGCACGCTGACGACGCAGACCGGTGAGCCGGTGCTCGATGCCCACTATCAGGCCATCCGCGTTCCCGCAGGCGAGGCTATCGTCGGGGTGGATGGCTCTGTTTCAGTAAACGGGGGAATCGCCGGACAGATCGCAGTGTTCGACTTCGGTTCAGGAGCCCAACTCACGGCTGAAGGGGGCGATCGGTACGCTGCGCCTGCTTCCCTCCAACCCGGCATTGCAACCGGACATATCCATCAGGGGGCCCTCGAGTCGTCCAACCAGGACGTTATTGGCGGAAGCATACAGCTGGTGCTGATACAGCGTCAGGCGGAGATGATGCAGAAAGCCGTTTCGATCTTCAGCAACGATTTTGACAAGCCAGCCACCGACGATCTGCCGCGTGTGCAGGCTTAAACGCACGGCCAGGAGGAAGTGATGATTCGAGCTTTATATACAGCGGCCAGCGGAATGAGCGCGCAGCAGCTGAATCTGGATACCATCGCCAACAACCTGGCGAACTCGTCGACGGTAGGTTTTCGCCAGCGCCAGCTGCAGTTTCAGGACATGATTTACCAGAACCTGGTCACTCCGGGAGCAGCGCAGAGCCAGGAGACGGTTTCGGCCGGATTGCAGATCGGACTGGGGACCCGGTCCGCGGCGACCGAGATTATCATGACTCAGGGCGACCTCAACCAGACGAACAACCCCCTGGATCTGGCGATTCAGGGCACGGGGTTCTTCCAGGTTTCGCGCCCGGACGGGACGCTGGCGTATACCCGCGCCGGCAATTTCTATCTCAATAACCAGGGTACGCTCGTCGATGCGCAGGGCGACCCGGTGGTACCCAACATCACCATTCCTGCCAATGCCACAGCCGTGACGATCACACAGTATGGTGTTGTCAATGCGACGCTGCCCGGGCAGCAGAATCCTGCTCAGCTCGGCCAAATTCAACTCGCAACGTTCGTCAATCCTGGCGGTCTGCAGAGTGTTGGTTCCAATCTCTATACTGCTACGCTTTCCTCGGGTGATCCGGTGCTGGGCAATCCGGGAGGGACCGAGGGACTGGGGACTCTGCAGCAGGGATATCTCGAGAATTCCAACGTCGATGTGGTCGGAGCGTTCGTGCAGATGGTCCTGGCTCAGCGGGCCTACGAGAGCAATTCGAAGGTGATTCGCGCGGCCGACGATATGTATAGCCAGGTTAACAATATGGCGCGGTGAGCGATGCATATCAGAGCGATTCTTCTGGGGCTGGCCCTCAGTCCCGTTCCGATATTCGCTGCCTGCGGCAGTTCGCATCGGGTCCTGACGGATCCGCCATTGCGCCGGCAATGGCTGATTCAGCGGGATTGCAGGTATCCGGATCGTCCGGCCCGCCTGGTCGAAATCCCCTGGAACGATCGGATTTCAACTTCGGCAGATGAACCCGTTCCAGCGAAGGATCAGGAGGTTCTCATGATTCGATCGGGTATGAAAGTAACGGTGGAACATGAGAGTGACCACGCTTTGATACGTCTGACTGGCACGGCTCTTGAACCTGGATACGCTGGGCAGAAGATTCTCGTGAAGGCTGGTCTGAGCGCAGCACCACTGCGCGGTATCGTACGCGGACCGGGTCTGGTTGTGCTAGAGCCTGGAAGGGACGGCCATTGAAATGAGCGCGCGCGTTGGTGTACTTTTCTTGACGGTCCTTTTAACCGGTTCCGCGCCCGCATGCGCGAGTGGCGGGACAGCGAACGCGAAAGAAAAACGACACGCACAGGCAACCCCGCCGGACATCGCGCTGAACCAGTACATCGCACGTGTGCGGGCAGAGAAAGCCTCTGAGACGCTCACGCCGGGTTCAATCTGGACCCCGATGGGTCGACTGACAAGTCTGGTGAGCGACGTTAAAGCCGACCGGGTACATGACCCGATTGCTGTGGTGGTGTCCGAGAGTCTGGCGGCTTCTACCGACGGCACGGTCAAAAACTCGCGTGCGTCTTCAGCCAGTTCCCAGGTGTCAGCACTGGTGGGAAAGCTTGCCAAAGGAAATGCGCTAAATAATCTGCTGAATCAGAGCTCGGCTTCCTCGCTAAATGCACAGGGGCAGAGTGTCACCAATTCCAGCATCGCTACGACATTAGGTGGCGAGATTGCCGACGTTCTGCCCAATGGCATGCTGGTGATTGAAGTAGTCCGGCAGCTCACCTTCAATCAACAAACGCAGCTGATCCGGCTCAGAGGTCTGGTCCGGCCGGAAGATGTCAACGCACAGAATCAGGTGCTCTCAACCTCGGTCACCGATATGGAACTGGAGGTGGTTGGCAAGGGGATCGTGAACGATGCCACCTATCGCCAGAATCCGCTGGTGCGGTTCCTTGAGCGGGTGATGGTCTTCTGAGTGAGGAGGAATTATGACGCGGAGGCGAAGCTGCGCTCTGGTGTTGGCAATCTCCTTGTGGCTGCCTTGCTGCGTGCTTAGGTCGGAGGACTCCCCGAAGACGAAGCTGGTGCGCGTCCGGGACATTGCGGCCGTTGAAGGTGTGCGGGATAACCAGCTGGTTGGCTATGGAATCGTCGTCGGCCTGCATGGCACCGGAGACAGTTCGCAGACGGTATTTCCTCTGCAAACGCTGGAGTCGGCTCTCGAGCGGATGGGGGTCAGTCTGCAGGGGAACGCGATGGCATCCATGATGCAGACCCGAAATATGGCGGCTGTATTCCTGGCAGGCACCCTGCCCCCCTTTGCCCGCCCGGGCAATAAGGTGGACGTCACCGTCTCATCAGCGGGCGATGCACGGAGTCTGGAAGGCGGAGTGCTGTTGCTGACTCCGCTTTATGGCCCGGATGGTCAGATTTACGCCGAAGCCCAGGGGCCTCTGGTTCTGGGTGGATATTCGGTAACGGCCAACGGGAGCAGCAAGACGGTTAACTATCCGACGACGGCGAGAATTCCTTCCGGAGCTATCGTGGAGCGATCAGTGCTGCTCGATTTGTCGAAGCTGAGAAGCCTGTCTCTGCTTCTGCAGGACGCCGATTTCCGCACAGCGGAGACAGTCGCCACGGCAGTCAACCGTGAGACAGGACGGTCTATGGCGCGCGCTACCGACAGCCGCCGGATCGAAATCATGCCAGACGCCGGAGAAGACATTCCCGCTCTGCTGGCACGCGTGCAAGATGTCGAGGTGGAAGTACAACCACGGGCAAAAGTTGTCGTGAACGAGCGAACCGGCACCGTGGTGATCGGAGGCGATGTTCGGCTGCAGCCGGTCACCATTCTGCATGGTGGGCTGGTGGTGAACATTGTCAGCCGGTTCGAAGTCTCGCAGCCGAATAGCCTCTCCCAGGGAACAACGCAGGTTGTACAACAGACAACGGTACAGGCTCAGGATAAGCCGGCGAATCGTATTCAGCTGCGCGAAGGTGCGACAGTCGATGACCTAGTCGAGAACCTGCAGCAGATTGGCGCGACGGCCCGGGATATTGTTTCAATTCTGCAGGCGATGAAGGAAGCCCAGGCTCTCGAGGCGGAACTGGAGGTGCTGTAATGATCACAACCACCGGAGTTGCGGCGGCGACAGCCGGGACTGAATCATCCGATCTCAGGCTCAAGCCGGCGGCACACGAATTTGAAGCATGCCTGATGAAGGAGTTTCTGGAGCCGCTGCAGCACGATGCTTTGTTTGATGATCGGGACCAGCAGGAGGGCAGCGGGAATGCTCTGATGAGTTTTGGATCGGAGGCACTGGCGAAAGCCATCTCCGAGCGTGGTGGATTTGGGATCGCGGCGAAGATCATCGCGCACTTCGACACTAAACAGAGAGGTTCCCCGGCCGCGGCCGAATAATTCTGAGAGCTTTCTTAAAATGGCTCGAGAAACGTGACTAAAGTGTTGAATGCGGCTGCCGATGACTCAAGCAAGAGGGGGATGTATGAACGTTAACAACAACCTCGACGCACTACAGCAGATTTTCTCCAGCCAGGAAGTGACAAAGCCCCAGAACGGAGGAAAGCCAGCCTATTCGGCAGAGCGATCATCGGAGAGTGCGGACGAGGCAACGCTCAGTCCGGCCGCCAGTCTGGCGGCGCAGACCGCATCGGATTCCGACGTGAGGATGGACAAAGTTACGCAGATTCAGAAGGCACTTGTCGACGGAAGCTATCAGGTGCCATCATCCGATGTGGCCGACAAAATTATCGACCAGATGCTGGGGAAATAGGATGCAGCGATTGCATGAGTTGGTCGACGCTGGTATCGAAGCGCTGCAACGAGCGGACGCGGATGCCTTGCGGGTTCTGGCCAGGCGAGTACGAGAGACTCAGCTGCCGCGGACCGTTGCCGAGCGCCAGGTGGCAACCGACGAACTGCTCGCATTCAGGTACCTCCTCGGGCTCACGCGCCGCAATTTGCTGCTGCTTCGAGCGGCTTGCAGCCCGCCAGACCCACACGGAGAGACAGGGAATTGAGGAGCCGAACCGATGGCAACGATCACCACTGCCTTCAATATTGCGAGCGGCGCTCTCGACGCCGATCAGTCGGCACTGAATATCGTTGCTAACAACACGGCGAATGCAAACACGCCCGGCTACACTCGGGAGATTCCCAACTGGGAGCAAAACGATTCTGTGTCGCTGAATGGAGTCAGCTACGGGATGGGCGCAAGCATCACCCGAGCAGTGTCTCAGCGGAGCCTTGTTCTGGAGCGGGCGATGCAGCAGCAGACGCAGACCGAGAGCGCGTCGAGTGCCAGGCTCACCGCGCTGAACCAGATGCAGGCCCTTTTCAGCGGCGCAACCAGTGCGGGCACAGACAGCAGCACCGCGAGCGGAATCGGCAGCGATCTGACCAGCTTCTTTGACGCGCTCTCATCGCTTGAAGGCAGTCCCTCCGATGATGCTCGGCGAGAGCAGGTGTTGAGCGCGGCTGGAACATTGGCTTCGGACTTCAATAGTGCAGCCTCACAGCTCGGAAGCCAGCAGGAGTCGCTCGACGAGCAGAGTACCAGTCTGGTGGGGCAGGCGAACACCCTGCTGACCAGCATCGCGCAGCTCAACATCCAAATTGAGTCCACCAGTCCCACAGCCGACGCCGGTACGCTGGAGGACCAACGTCAGGAGGACCTCACCCAATTGTCGCAGCTGCTCGGTATCAACGAGATTACGACGGAGAACAATGGCCTGTCGATTACCACGACCGGGGGGGCCTTACTGGTCTCCGGAGGACAGGCGTCGCCGATTACCACCGCCCTGAGCGGGGGTGTGACCCACTTCTATGACGGCGAAGGCAACGACATAACCGCTGACCTTACGGTGGGAGGCGGTGAGCTGGGAGGAATTCTGACAGCACGAGATCAGGACATCCCACAGGCGGAAAATGGGCTGGACACGCTCGCGTATGCTGTAGCGTCGAAAATGAACACTCTGAATCAGGGCGGCTCCGATCTGAATGGCAACGCCGGCATCTCTATATTCGGCTTACCTGAAGGCGCCACTTCTGCGAATCCGACAGGATCGGCTGCCGGGATAACAGTAATGATGACGGATCCCTCGGAAATTGCCGCAGCAGGTGCGGGGCAGGGGCCCTCCGATGATGCCAATGCTGTGGCGATGGCCAACGCGGGCCAGTCGGCAATCGTAAATGGAATAACACCGACGGCATACTTCTCCGATTTTGTCACTACGCTCGGCAGTCTGGTCTCCGAAGTTTCGGGCGAGAATACGGCCCAGCAGGCTGCTCTGACGCAGTTACAGAATCAAATCGGGTCTCTCTCCGGCGTGGATCTGAATGAGGAGGCCGCTCAGTTGGAGACGCTGGAGCAGTCGTACCAGGCTGCGTCCAAGCTCTTCACGATCCTCGATCAGGTAATGGTTTCGGCGCTCAATCTCGGAGTGGAGACGAGCTATACATAGGGAGCCAGCATGCGAGTCAATCCGCAATACATGACGAACCTTGTCGGCTCGCTCGATGCTACGTCGTCCGCCGAGCAACGACTGACCGAAGAATTGGCGAGCGGCTCCCAGGTCAACGCATTGAGTGATAGTCCTATTGCCACCGGCGAGAACGTGCTGTTGAGCGCGCAGATCGGAAGCGACGACTCCTTTTCGCAAACGGCATCAAGCAGCACAAGTATGCTGCAGGTGAGCGACTCAACCCTGGGCTCAGTCGTCTCCCAGCTCACAACGGCGATCTCGCTGGCTACTGAAGCAAACAACGGCACGCTCAATGCCAGTAACCTCCAGTCCATTTCCGACCAATTGGCAGGAATCCGCGACGAAGTGCTTTCGCTGGCGAATACCACTTATCTGGGGAACTTCGTTTTTGCGGGCAGTCAGGGGAGCACCGTTCCCTATAGCCTTGACACGACTTCGTCGCCGGCTGTTGCGACCTACAATGGGGACACAGATGTGGATTGGCTGGAGACGCCAACCGGGCAGAAGATTCAGCTCAACGTGCCCGGAAGCCAGATTTTCTCCACGGCGGGAAGCGATGTTCTCGGAACGCTTAACTCACTTGTAGCGGATTTTTCCTCCGGTACCGCCGCTCCAACAGCGGTGGCTGACACCCAGGCCCTGACCGCTGCGCTAAACTACGTCAGCCAACAACGGGTTGTGATCGATAATTCCATTTCACGTCTGACCGCGGCTGAGAACTACACACAGAGCGAATCATCCCAGCTCACCGCTGTTCAGACCAATTTGCTGCAGGCCGATGTTGGCCAGATCGCAACCCAGCTGAGCACAGCGGAGACGCAGCAGACGGCTCTCAGCCAAGTCATCGCGACATTGGGCAAACAAAGCCTCTTCAACGATCTGTAATCTTGCTCGTCGTTCCGCCGCGCACATTGTTGGCTATCAGTGATGATCCGAATTGCCTCCGCACGATTGTGTGCGAAAAGGAAAATGGCCGCAACACCGGCCCCGAACAAGTTTCTAACAACCTGTGGAGGAGTATCAGAAGCAGAACTCGGCTGCCAGCTGAGCGGCTCGACCTGGTTGCGGATCCGTCGCCTTACCGCCAAACGAGCCGCGTTGGATCACATTGAGGTCTCGCTGCAGGTTCCATCGTCGAAATTGCTATCCGGCATTGCGAAGTTCGCATAATTGAAAACGTTGAACTGCTGATCGCCGCCACGATAGCCGTGGCACGCAGTGAAACACCAGGTTTCGGAGAGACTGCATGGTTCGTGCTGCAGTCGGTTTAATTCTGAGGAAGCGTTCTGCTGTGGAATGGAATTTCGATGACGCATCGCGCTCCGGTCTGGACCGGCTCGAACCAGATGCACCCGCCGGACCGATCGACGATCAACCTGGCAATAGAAAGCCCAAGTCCGGCACCGCTCCCTAGTACCGCGGCCGGACGTTTGCTCGTAAAAAAGCGGTCGAAGACCCTCTCCTGTTCACCGGGTGCGATGCCGGGACCCTGATCCTGAAATGCCACCCGTACCTTGTCATTGCGGTGTTCGCTGGAGATACTCAGAACAGAGTTGCGCGGGGAAAATTTCACTGCATTGTGCAGCACATTCATCACGGCAATGCGCAACAAGGCCCGGTCTGCGCGAATGCATTGGTTCGCCTGAAATTCGTTCTCCTGCACTACCGTTATCTGCTTCTCCTCGATCAGAACGCTGAGAACGCCCAATACTTCTTCGATCAGTTCCCTGACCGAAAACAGGGTTCGCTCCTGTCCGGGCTGGCTGGCCTCGGCGCGCGCCAGCAGCAGTAAACCGTCAATCGTTTCATTCAGCCGGCCGGTCTCTTCAAGGATGCTGGCCAACGCTTCTCTGTATTGCTCCACGTCGGGGCTTTGGCCTAGCGCAACTTCGCTAACTGTTCGAATGGAAGCAAGTGGGGTGCGCAATTCATGCGCGGCATCCGCCGTAAAGCGCTTCATCTGATGAAACGCCTGGTCCAGGCGCTCCAGCAGATGGTTGAAGGCTCGGGCCATCTGTCCGAGTTCGTCTTTCGGATTATCGATCTGGAGGCGATCGTGAAGGTTGCTGGCGGTGATCCCTTCGGCCCGGTCTGCCATCATCTCCAGCGGCTGTAGGCCGCGTCCTGCGATCGTCTGTCCCGCTGCGCCCGCGACCAGCAGAGCAACGGGAATTGCAACCAGCAGGAGAATCAGGAACTGGATCATCCGCTCGTGCAGGGGAGCCAGACTGTATCCGAGGCGGATCACCATTGTCACACCGTCCATGGTGTGAATGTGGCTGACGATCAGCGCATGATTCCCGTCTTCGAGGCGCACGATGCGCCCATTGAAGCCCGCGTCGCCTTCGCCGTGCTTCAGTCGGCCGCCCAGCACCATGCCGTGCAGTGTCGGGCTTTGATAGAGAACTCGGCCGGAAAGATCGAGGACCTCCATGAGGCGATCAACCAGCAGATGGGACTGAGGGCGAGAATAGTAGTTCTGCCGCAGTTGCAAGGCTCCCTCGTGATCGAAATAGAGGAGTCCTTCCGCCGTCACAACATCCTGCACTTCGTCATGAAACACCTGCCGCGTGAGCACGCCATACTGAAAGGCGAACACCAGCGCTGCATACAGCAGCAGCAACAGCGCCAGGACGGCTACATACCAGAGCGTCAGTCTCGTACGCAGGCTGAGCGCCGGCATCAGGGTTGTGGCTCCCGCAGGCTGAAGCCCACTCCACGGACCGTCTGCAGCAGCTTCACAGGGTAAGGATCGTCGATCTTTCTGCGCAGCCGGGCGACCTGCACGTCTATCACGTTGTCGATGGGCGTGAACCGAGAATTCTCCCGCCACACATCCCTGGCCAGCATCTCCCGGGAAACGGTCCGTCCGCGATTTTCCGCCAGGTAGAGCAGTAAATCGAACTCGCGTACGGTCAAATCGAGCGTCTCGCCGGATCGCGAAGCGGTTCTCGCCTTCGTGTCCAGGGTCAGATCGCCGATTCGCACGTGAGGCGAAGCCGGTGAAGGCAGAATGCGGCGCAGAAGCGCGTCGATTCGCGCCATCAGTTCCGGAAAGGAGAATGGCTTTCCCAGATAGTCATCGGCGCCTGTACGCAGGCCGGTGACCCGATCGTCAACGGTATTGTGCGAGGTCAGGATCAAGACACGCACGTCAGTTCCCTCGCTGCGGATTTGCTCGAGAATATCGAGTCCGTTGCGATGCGGAAGCGTCAGGTCGAGGATCAGCAGGTCGGGATGGGCGCGATGTATGAGAAAGAATCCCTCTTCCGCGGTCGCTGCCACCGTCACGTCGTATCCTGCCGGCTCAATGCCGGAGAGCAGGGCCTCCGCCAGCTTGCGGTCATCTTCAATGATCAGAATTCGTGGTCGTGCCGGTGACATTTCCTGAATCGCCCCATTTTCATCATTTCTCAGCCTGCTCTCATCGACAAGCGTGGGCCGGGAAATGTCAGAAACTTGTCAGGTTTGTGTAAGACGTGGAAATGATTCACTGCGAGCAGGTCACAGGACCGAAATTCCATGGGCAACACAAAATTCTTCGCCGCTCTGCTCATCGCCTCATCCGCTGCCTTTGCGCAGACTGTACCGGGCCGGACGCCGGCAGTGTTTCTGGATGCCCCAACCACCTTCCCCATCGTCTTTACGAACAGCATCGCGGCCAGGAGCGCCCGTCCTGGTGAACCCGTCACGACCAGGACAACTCAGGTAGTTCGCCTCGGTGATGGGGTGGTCATTCCAAAGGGAACGAAGATCACCGGACATGTCGTCGCTGCGAATCCCTTCGTGTACGACACCACACCTTACGCGAAGCAGAATGCCTCGGCGCTCTCGATCCACTTCGACTCGATCGAGGTCGGCCACCGGGCGGTCCCGCTCAGCGTCACAGTGCGCGCAGTGGCCACTCCTGTAGCGACTGAAGAGGCGCAGACCCCCGTCAACCATGACATCGACCTCTCGGGGGTCACGACGCAGATCGGAGGTGATCAGCGCTATCCGTGGAATGCGCCGGTCACCAACAACGATGGCGACGTGGTCGCCTATAGCCGCCGCGGCGGTGTCTACGCGCACCTAATTGCCAGCGACGGTTGCGATGGAAGCTCTGTGGAAGTTTCCGTCGGCATCTATTCCGCCTCCGCATGCGGGCTCTACGGCTTCGATCGCACCTCAGCGGCGGAGGTCGGTTCTCCGACGCATCCCTCCACCCTTACCCTGGTGTCGACCCATTATTCCGCCAAGATCTATAAGAATTCCACAGCCCTGCTCGAAGTTCTGCCCCAACAGCAGACTGTAGCTTCGCGATAGCTGGTCCTGCCTGTCTGATTCTAAAAACGAGGAGAACGAAAGGATGCTGGAGACCGGGCCAGCCCTCAAGGTAACGATCCATCTCAATCGCGATACGGGCGCGGCTCACGGCTTTCTTGTTGACGACATTCTCGCCTTCCTCCGGAAGCAGGGAATTGAGGGAGCCACCGCGATCCAGGCCGATGCCGGCTATGGCGCTCACCGCCAGTTGCACACCAGCGGAGCCGGCGATGTGGAGGGCCTGCATTTGCCCGTCATCATCTACTTCATCGAGCGCCAGGACAAAGTGAATGCTATTCTCTGCCAGCTACTGGGCATGGTGACCGACGGTCTGGTCGAGGCGCACCCTACTAATGTTCTCCGCAACGTAGCAGCTTCGGAAAAGGTGATCTCGTAGTGGGGTTGTCCCGTCTCACGGCCTGCGTCTTGCTGGCTGGAGGGATGCCGCTCGCCGGGGCGCAAAACCAAGTCTCTGCCGCGCCAGCACAGGTACTTACCCTCGCCCAGGCCGAAGCGACAGCTCTTGCCAATCAGCCCCGCATGCTCGCGGCGCAGCAGCGCGCGCAGGCCGCAGCAGAGCAGATTCGTGAGTCGCGTTCGGAGTACTTTCCGACCATCGCCTTCAATGCGACGGGAGTCCGTGTAGCCGATCCAGGCACCGCCACCGCCGCCGGCAATATCACGACCTCCTCGGTTTCCGATCGCTTTGCCTATGGTGGAAATTTGTCACAGCTGGTGACGGATTTTGGCCGCACCAGCGCTCTGGTGGCGCGCTCACGCGATCAGGCCGCTGCGCAACAGGATATTGCAACGCTGACACGGGCCCAGGTGCGGCTGAAAATTCGCGAGGCTTACTACCAGGTGCTCGGCGCAGAGGCAGTGCTGCGGGCGGCGCGTGCTGCCCTTGCTAATCGCCAGCTCATCAGTCGGCAGCTCACCGAGCTGGCGCAGAGTCAATTGAGGTCCACCCTGGACGTGCAGTTTGCTGATGTGCTGGTCAACCAGGCGGACCTGGCCGTGGTGCAGGCCCAGAGCATCGTCGCTCAGCAGCGCGCGCATCTGGCCACGGCCATGGGCCTGGCTGCGCCCGTCGCGGCTGCCCTCAGCAATGTTGCGCCGGTCAGCGAGCCTCTTCCAGCCGCGCCAGACCGTCTGCTGAAGCAGGCGCAGGCGCAGAGAGCCGATCTGCAGGCGGCGGAAGCTCAGCAAAACGCAGCCAAACAGTTTGTTGCCGCGGAGCGCCGCCTTTCCTATCCCACGCTGAACATCCTCGCCGCGGCCGGACAGATCCCTTATCACGATTACACCCTGCATGACAGCTACGCTGCAGCCGGATTCAATCTGAGCATTCCTGTCTTCAACGGCGGCCTCTTTGCTTCGGAACGCGCCCAGGCCGCGCATCGGGCAATGGCGACCGCGCAGGATGCTCTCCAGCTGCACCTTGAGGTGAGCGAGCAGGTCCGGGACGCGTGGTACAGCGCAAGCGAGGCGTATCAGAGTCTTGCCGTTACGACTCGCCTCGTGAACACCAGCAAGGAGGCTCTGCGCCTGGCGCAGGACCGCTATAACGCTGGACTCGGCAGCATCGTTGAGTTGAACGAAGCCCAGCTTAATGAAACCTCGGCGGAGATCCAGGCGGCCAATGCGATTTATACCTATCTGGCACGGCGTGCTCAGCTCGACTTCGCCGCCGGTCAGCTGAACTGAAAGGTCTGCCTATGGCCATGATAAAACGAGCCACCCTCGCCGGCACCTTAGCGGCGTGCAGCGTTTTACTTTCCGCCTGCTCGGCCAGGCCAGTTCCAGCGGCATCGGCGGTATTTGTGCCTGTCGCTGATACCAGCTATTCCAGCCTTCAGAACGACCTCGTCGTGACGGCCGAATTTCATCCGTATCAGGAAGTGGACGTAATGGCCAAAGTCGCGGGCTACGTAAAAGCCATCAACGTGGATATCGGCGATCACGTGCGTCGGGATCAGGTGCTGGCCACTCTCGAAGTTCCCGAGATTGAGGACGATCTTGGCAAGGCAAAAGCAGGGGAGTCCGCGGCCGAGGCTAATGTGGTCACCGCGCAGGGAAATGTGCAGCGCGCCAGGGCAGCGGCGGGCATCGCAAAGGTCTCCTTCGAGCGCATCGAGGACGTGGCTACCCGGGATCGCGGCCTCGTGCCCAAACAGGATGTCGACGTGGCTCAGTCCCACGAAGCCGAGGCGGACGCTCAGCTGGCCAGCTCGGTCTCCGCTCTCAAAGCCGCAGAAGACGCGAAAGCCGAGGCCGATTCGGAATACTCCCGAGCCACGGCGATGGTACAGTACGCGACCATTCGCGCGCCATTCAGCGGAGTCATCACCAAGCGTTACGCCAATACCGGCTCCATGATTCAGGCCGGCATCTCTTCGCAAACCCAGGCAATGCCGGTGGTCCGCCTCGCCCAGAACGATCTGCTTCGGCTCATTCTGCCCGTTCCCGTGAGCGATGTCGGCGGGGTTCGTAATGGCCAGCCTGTGGATGTGAACGTCATCAGCCTCGGCCACTGGCTCAAAGGCACCGTCACCCGGTACGCCGACTCTGTGCAATTCTCCACGCGCACTATGGACACCGAAGTCGACGTCCCCAATCCCGCTGGAGCGCTGATACCCGGCATGTACGCCGAGGTGCACCTGCATCTGGGCGCTCGTCCGCACGTGCTCAGTGTGCCACTCGATGCTGTGGATGGCATTGGCACAACCGCGGAGCAGGTATGGGTGGTACGCGACGGCCTTGTGCACCTGACGCCGGTGACCACCGGCCTCGAGACCGCCACCCGGATTGAGATTCTCACAGGACTGAGGCTGAGCGATCAGGTGATTGTAGGGCGCCATAACGGCCTCTCCGACGGAGAAGAGGTTCGCGCTACCCCGGCGACGTACGAATCCGCCGGCACTGCCGGCCAGCATTAATAGGAGAGGAAGCTCGCAGGGATGTCAGGATTTTCCATCCGCAATCCATATCTGATCGTCGTCCTCTGCCTCATCGTCGCGATCCTGGGCGTGGTGAGTGTCTCTGAGATGCCGGTCGATATGTTCCCGCCCATCAACCTGCCAGTGGTGGCGGTGGCGACCTTCTACTCCGGTATGCCGCCACGGCAGATCGAGACGAATATTACGTATCACCTCGAGCGGCAGTTCACTCTCGCCAGCGGCATCGATCACATGGAGTCCCGCTCGCTGCCAGGCGTCAGCCTGATCAAGATATACTTCCGTGCCGGCACCAATCCGGATACAGCCGCTGCTTCCATCTCCTCGCTCGCCATGAGCGATCTGCGCGATATGCCGCCGGGCACCTATCCGCCGATCATCCTCAAGCAGGATGCCTCGAACGTTCCCGTTGCCCTGGTACCCCTGACCGGCTCCGGTCTGAGCGAAAGTAAGCTCAAGGATGTCGGTCAGAACTATGTCCGCAACCAGCTGGCCGGTGTTGCCGGCGCTTCGGTACCGCAGCCCTTCGGGGGTACATGGCGGCAGATTCAGATCTTTGCCGATCCGTACAAACTCGAAGCCAATCAGCTGAGCCCGATGGATGTGGTTCGCGCCATCAACAACGCCAACGTGATTCTGCCGGCAGGCGACGCGCAGATCGGCCGCTACGACTATGACATTTATACCAACTCCCAGCTCAAAGGCCCCCCGGATATCGCGCGGGTACCGATCAAGACAGTGGGGCAGTCGCCAGTTCTGGTCGGGGATGTGGCCACGCCGCAGGATGCCTTCAGCCGCCAATACAACATCGTTCGCGTCGACGGGCAGCGTGCTGTCTACATCCCTATCTTCAAAAGCGGAGCCGATGCCAACACCATCGCCATTGTCGATGGCGTGCGCATGGCTCTAAAGAAACTCTACGACGTGCCATCCTCTCTGCATACCGCGGTGGTCTTCGATCAGGCGCGCTTCGTTCGCACCGCCATTGAGACGCTGCTCCACGAAGGCGGAGTCGGATTATTCCTCACCTGCCTCATGATCCTGCTGTTTCTTGGCAGCCTTCGCGCCACCCTCGCGGTCTTCTTCTCCATTCCACTGTCGTTGCTCGCCACGTTCCTGGTGCTGCATCTGGCCGACAGTTCTGTGAACAGCATGGTGCTGGGCGGACTGGCTCTGGCGCTGTCGCGCCTCATCGATAACTCCGTGGTCGTGCTCGAAAACATCTTCCGGCATCTTGAAGGCGGCGAGGCTCCGGCGGTCGCTGCCGAGAAAGGCGGACGCGAGGTCGCGCTCCCGGTTCTGGCCGGCACGCTCACCACCGTCGTTGTTTTCTTCCCCGTCACCATGCTCTACGGCGTGAGCAAATTTCTCTTCTCGGCGCTGGCCCTCGCCGTGGTCATCTCGCTTTTCGCCTCGTATTTCGTTGCCATGACGGTCGTCCCCCTCTTCTGCGCCCGCTTCATCCGCAGCCCGCACGGCGCGGAGGACCAGCACGAAGAGCGCAAAGCCCCCGGATTCTGGGCTCGCTTCAATGCCGGATTCAGCCGGTCGTTCGGCGCCATGCTGGCGCGTTACGACCTCGCGGTGGGTAAGATTCTCGAAGTCCCGAAGCAGACCCTGATTGTCTTCGGCGTTGTCTTCCTCGCCAGTCTGCTGCTCTTCCCACTGTTGGGCCTTTCATTCTTCCCGCGCACCGATGCCGGCCAGTTCGTAATCACCTTCAAAGCTCCTTCCGGCACTCGCCTCGATGACACCAACGCCGAGGCTGCCCGCGTGGAACAGATCGTGCGCAACATCGTCAGCCTCCACGACATGGGCATGACGGTTTCAAACATCGGTGTCGATCCGGGATTCTCCGCTCTCTACTCGGCGAACTCCGCTACGCACACGGGATTCACCGAGGTGGCGCTCACACCCAACCACCGCACCAGCAGCTTCGTCTACATCCGCGAAGTCAAAGTGGCTCTTGCCCGGCAGATGCCGGAGCTGCAGACCTTCTTCTCGAGCGGCAGTCTGGTCGACGGAGTGCTGAACATGGGCGCACCGGCACCCATCGACATTCGCATCACCGGCAACGAAATGGCCGCTGATTACGCGACCGCAAAGAAGATCGCAGCCGAAGTGCGCCGAATCCACAACGTTGCCGATGTCTATATTCCCCAAGACCTCGATTATCCTTCGCTGCGCATTTCCGTCAATCGCATGCGCGCCAGCGAACTCGGATTGACCGAAAAGGAAGTGGTCTCCAACGTGATCACGGCGCTCACTTCCAATCAGATGATCGCGCCATCCATCTGGATCGACCCCAAAAGCGGCAACAACTACTTCCTTACCGTGATGTACCGGGAAGACCAGGTGCAGTCCATCAGCGATCTTAAGGCGATTCCGCTCCACGGAGCCGGTATCACGCAGCCCACACGGCTCGATATGGTCGCTAACATTCAGCAATTCGACGCGCCGACGGAGATGGATCACACGCAAATCCGCCGCGTCATGGACATCTATGTTCGCCCACGCACTGAAGACTTGGGACGCATCACCCGATCCATCGAAGACATCGTGCGCCACGCCAACCCTCCGGAAGGCGTCGAGGTCGCCCTTTCGGGCAGCGTGAATTCGATGAACGCTTCCTTTCACAGTTTCGCCATCGGATTGACGCTCTCCGTCCTTCTGCTCTATCTCATCCTCGTGGCGCAGTTCCGCTCGCTTCTCGATCCTTTCATCATCCTGCTGGCCCTGCCGCCGGGAATCACGGGCGTACTGATCGCGTTGCTTCTGTGGGGTACAACCCTCAATGTCATGTCGCTGATGGGAGTGGTCATGCTGGCCGGGATCGTCCTCACCAACAGCATCCTGATCGTCGAGTTCGCTCACCATCTCTTAAAAGAGGGGATGGAGGTCCGCGATGCCATCGTTACTTCGTGCCGCGTGCGCCTGCGACCGATCCTGATGACCTCTCTGGCGACACTCATCGGACTGCTGCCCATGGCGCTGAAACTGGGTGAAGGCAGTGAAGCCTACGCGCCGCTGGCCCAGGCACTCATCGGCGGGCTGGCGCTTTCCGTGGTCCTGACCATCTTTCTCGTCCCGGCTGGCTTTTATCTGGCGTACCGATCCGGGGCTGCGGGGTAGCTATCGATTCATCACAATGATGAATACGGTTCGGGTAGAGGTCGTGGCGAGTTGACAAATGCACACGTGTGCAGTCAGCCTGTCACGAAATTCAATCCCTCCAGGAAGCGCCGTGTTCCGGCACGCTATGCGGAAGCCGATCTCGCTCAAGGAAATCGCCCGACTCGCCCACGTCTCCCACCCCACCGTTTCCAGGGCGCTCCGTGCGCGCTGGCCAGCGCCATCGCTCTGGCGGGTGAGCATGCCCGCGCCGAACAACTGACGCAGGAAGGGCTTGACGAGGCGGGCGATCAATCGCGCCTCACCGCCGATCGCCTCTTCTGCCTCCTTCGTGGAACAGAAGTTGCCTGCGAGCGCGGCGACTCGCAACAGGCAGTCGCGCGCGCCGCAGCCGCCCAGAAAACGCTGGCTAATCTTCCTGCACGCTCCGCGCTTGCCGGGTCGGAGCTGCTGATGGATGCGGCGGAATCGTATCGCTACGCCGGCCGATACCAGGAGGCCAATGCGGCTTTTGCTCAGGCCTCCGCTCAGCTGGCTGCGCTGGGGCGCGACGACACCCAGACCGCGGTGACTCTGTTCAATAACTGGGGGACGGTGCTGGTGCTGGCAGGGCGCCCGCGCGACAGCGAGATCGTGCTGCACCGCGCCATTGAGATCAGCCGCGCCGGCCAGACTGAGGACGCAGTTTCGCCCATGCTGCTGGTCAACTATGGTCGCGCGCTGCATGAGCTCGACCAGCTCAGCAGGGCAGCCGACTATGCGGAACGAGGTTATACCAAGGCGCTCCTGTCAGGCGCACAGGTCGTCATCGGGCAGTCTCTCCTGCTCAGCGCCGCAATCTATGCGGACAGGAAGCAGCTGCCACGCGCGAAAGCGATGCTCGATGAAGTAGAGCCACGGCGGGCGCAGGAGGTTGTGGGCAGCGCAGCTGAAGACGAACAGCCAATCGACCTTGCCCAGTCCTCGCAGCTTCGTCTGCCGCAGTGGGCCGGTCTGTTTCAGCCAGGCAAAGCTCTTCTCGATCAGCCAGCGGCGGCTGAGGCTGATCGCGTAGCCCGCCTGTCTGGTGGTGCGGCGATCCAGACTGCTCCACTGGTTAGTGGCCAGGTGCGGTGTCACATTCAGCTCTCGCGCCGTACGCACAAAATCCTTCGTGTCATAGGCCTTGTCTGCCCCCACCGTGATCCGCCGTCGGCGGTTGCGCTGCAGTCGCTCGAGCATCAGAAGCGCGGCATCGCGTTCGCCGTAACCATCGGCATGCGTGACCATGGCGGCAGCGATCAGTCGGTTGCGGTTCTCCACCCGAGCATGGCCCAGATAACTCAGCTTCGATTCCTTGCCGTAGCTCTTCTTGTAGAGCCGCGCATCGGGATCGGTTGTGGACTGGTGCGTCTGATTGGTTCGCTTCTGTCCATGGAAGTTGGTGCCGTCGCCGCCCGAACCATCCTTCGGCCGGAAACTCTTCTGCGAAGCCCACGCCTGGATCAGCGTGCCGTCCACTGTGAAATGTTCATCGGGCATGAACTTCTTCGCCTTGGCGGTTCACCTCGGCAAAGAAGTGCTGCGCCACCTCGGAGTTCAGCAATCGGTCCCGGTTCTTCGAGAACACGGCATGGTTCCACACCTCGTCATCCATGCCCAGCCCCACGAACCAGCGGAAAAGCAGGTTGTAGTCGATCTGTTCAACCAGCAGCCGCTCCGATCGGACGGAGAAGAACACCTGCAGCAGCAGTGCCCGCAGGATGTACTCCGGAGCGATCGAAGGCCGTCCCGACTCCGCATACAGCGCATCGAACTCCGAGCTCAGCGAGCGCAGCACCGTGTCGGTCACCTTCCGCACTTCGCGCAGCGGATGATCCGCAGGCACCCGCTGCTCCAGGGAAACGTAGCTGAACATCCCGTCCTGAACCCGCTCATCTCCACGCATGTCCATGAGACGGATTAGCTCCACTCTGCGTCGCTGAGCAGGAACCTATTTCAACAAACTCCTAGAAGTAATATTTCGCCACCAGCTGCAGTTCGCGGTTATCCAGAGTTGTCGACGAAATCGTCCCGAAGGAGCCCGATGACTGGTTAGTGTTGGGAGCGCCAAACTGAGGGTGGTTGAAGAAATTGAAGGCCTGGATCTGGAGACTCAGCCTCTGCCCTTCACCAAAAGGCATGGCGAAGTTCCGGGCGACCTCCAACTCGAGAGGTTCGTTCGACGGCGACACGATCCACGACGGATTGCGCGGCGTGTTGCCGAAATGGCCCACCGCTTCAGTGAATCTGGCGGTATTGAACCATTCATTGATGGACCTGTTGTGAACACCATTCGCCTGGCCGGAAACAAGATCCGGGTTCTGGAAGTTATTGCCATTATTCTGGCCGTCTGCACTTTGATGAACGTATTGCGGTGAGCCGGAATAATACTGGAAGATCGCATCCAGGCTCCATCCATTCACAAGGTGCCGCGCGAGCGCATTTCGGTCAGCATTCAGCTGAGGAAGGTTGTACAGAACGGCGACCGACAGATTATTACGCTGATCGGTCAGCGCGTTCGCCCACTCTTTCACAAAAGGATTCTGGGTCTCATTGCGCTCCTGATTGGTGCCGCCCCCCTGGTTATCCCGGTCTTTGGAGAGGGCATACGATGCGGTTAAGTTCAAACCGCGCGATAGCCGGTGTTCAAAGTGAACCAGGAAGCCGTTGTAAATCGAGGCTCCATGGTAGTCGAGCACACGCATCTGGCCATAAGCGGGATAGGGGCGATCCGCCTGGACGTTTCCGCCGGGGGGCTGGGGCGGACCGACATTCCAGTTGAGCAGTGACGTGTCTTCATGCGTTCCCTTCACTCCGACATAGGAAACGTCGATCACATTGTTCGAAAACTGCTTTGAGACCGTCAGATTCCACGTTCCCAGGTAAAGATCCGGATGACCGTTGCCGGGCGGCAGCGACACGATATTGGCGACGGACGCGCTGATTGAGGACGAGACCGGATTCTCCACGGTAAGCGTGGGAGCGTTGGGAGTGGTGCAGTAACCGCAGTTACCGTTGAACAGACTAAAGCTCGGGTCATCCGGCGGGTTGAGCTGCAGGATATTGATGTTATCGAACTGGCCCCCGTAGAAGCTGATTCCGTACCCGGCGCGCACCACCATCTGATACGGCAGGCTATAGGCAAATCCCAGCCGCGGACCGAAGTTCTTGCCCGTGACGTGCCATATCGGGCTGAAGTTATCGAGGGGAACTAACTGCACAGGGTTGACGAACCAGTTCATCGTCTCGGAGGTGTTCAGATTGTCCGTCGGCGGCGCCCAGAGGGAGTAGTTCAACCCCGTGTTGACGGTCAGATTGTGCGTCGCCTTCCAGTTATGCTGCACGTAATAGAACATGCGCCACTGCCGGGCCTCGGTGAGGGGAATGCCCTCCGGCGTGATGACCTGGGCCGGAATGCCCAGCATCAAGTCGGCCCCGTCGAAACCGCCTTCATTGGCGGGACCATTGCCGGATTCGTTGGCTGTCATCGAGCCGTCGAAACTGATCACCCCGTACGGCGTGTTGCTGGTGTCGGCATTGTCCTGAACGTGGCGGACGTCTCCCCCGAAGATCAGAGTATGGGTACCGTGGGTCCAGGTCATGTTATCCACAACCTGATAGGTTTTGCCCTGATCCAGGCCGACTCCAAAGTTGCTGCCCACTCCGATCAGTTCGTTGGTGCTGAAAGCCGGAAAACCTTCCTCGGGCGGCGGCCAGGGGTCTCCATTGGGCTGGACGAAACCATTGATGCCGATGGAAGCAGCCGTAAAGTTGGTGCCCGCGTAGGTGGTTAACAGCTTATCGCTCTCGAAATCGATCCCCAGGCGAAGTTCATTGACCAGCGTGGGCGAGAGGGTGTGAACATACTGCAGGCCGGCGTTGTAAATGGGCAGAGACTCATTATCGTTGAAGTACGGATTGCCCTCGGCGATCAACGAGGATCGCTTTGCGTACATGAAATGAACCATAAGCTGGTTCCTCGCGTTCAAATTGTCGTCGATGCGCGCGATGTACTGATTGACGCTCTCCTTGCCGCCAGAGAAATAGGCATAGTTGAAGCCCCCCTGATTGGTATTGGGCAGGGGCATGTATTTCTTCATGATCTGCTGCGCCACCGGATCGACGGGTATCTGATTGTTCGTGTACGGCTGACCGGTAAACGGGCTCACCAGTTGGGTGCCCGGCAGCAGAGCCGAAAAGTCGCCGTTCTCCTCGGCAGGCGTCAGAACCACCGACAGCCCCGCGGACTGCTCATTGGAGCGAATCCCTTCATAGCTCAGGAAAAAGAAAGTGTGGTTCCGGATAATCGGGCCGCCCACCGTTCCGCCAAACTGATTCTGCCGATACACCTGCTTGGGCGTGGGAGCGGGGATAAAGTAGTTGCGCGCATCCAGCGCCGTGTTGCGAAGGTAATCGAACGCATCCCCGTGGAAGTCGTTGGTGCCGGATTTGAGTTCAACGTTTGTGATGTCGCCGGCCGAACCGACGTATTCGGCTTCCGCATCTCCTTCAAGCACTTCGAATTCCTGTATGGCATCGGTGGAGGGATACAGGTTCACGTAGGCGTGACGATCGCCCATCATCGTGACCCCATCCACGTTGGTCTGCCCCCACTCCAGCAATTCGCTGTATGACTGAACGCTGGCGCCATCCTCCGATTCGGTGTGATTATCCGGATCGTAAGAAGTCGTGCCAGGCGCGAGGATCGCGAGGTCGTCGAATCTGCGCCCATTCAGGGGAAGGCTCTCTGTCTCCTGCTGGCCAACAACTGTGCCCAGAGAGGAGGCCTGGGTCTGCAGCAGGGGCGGCGCTTCCTGAACGGTCACCTGCTCCGTGACCGCCCCAACCTTCAGCTGGAGATTGACGCTTGCCTCCTGGCTCAGCTGCACCTCAATTCCCTTCTGCTGGGTTGTGGTGAACCCATTGGCCGAGACGGTGAGATCATATGTGCCCGGGATTAGGTAATTGACGCTGTATTCGCCGTTCGAACTGGTGACTGCCTTCTTGGCGATGCCCGTGGACGTTGAAGTCACCGTCACGCTGGCCCCAGGGACTACGGCTCCCGAGGTATCAGTCACTACGCCAACAATCGCTGTGTCAACAGACTGGGCGTGCAAGTTTGCTGCAAAAGCAGCAAAAGCCAGCAGGAGAATGGCAACAGTGAGTTTTCGCATCGCAGACCTCCTTGATGTAAGGTTCGGTTGGGGACAGCTGAATAACAACGTGCGGTTACTCGCGCGCAATGCGTTGAAAATCGTGGCAATTTTTATGTAGGCGCTCCCAGCGGAATTACGAAGGAACGAAGCGCTCAGGGGAAACGTGTGGCTAATTCTGAGCCCGAAAATCGCACTTCGGGAGAGACAATTGCCTTAACTCTCGCTGGTACTCGTCACCTAAACGCGCGACGGGCAATTGCCCTATCGGCGAGAAGCCACGCAAACACACAGCCGCCTCAAAGCGCCGGCCACAGCAACCGGAGCTTCCCTACGATTGGTGCCTGAGGCTACCACGCTTGTCCTTGCACTGTCAGCCTATTTCAACGAACTCTGGGACCAAAGTGGCGAGTCCCTAAGCGAATCGTCACGTTTTGTACCTGCCTCGTTCTTTTCCAGCGCGCGATCCCATTTATGCATGTGTATAATTTTTCGCGCCATCCGGAGAAGATCCCTGGCAATCGCTGGTTTGGGTTCGGACGGCGAAAAGGAGAAGGGGAATGGCCGGAGGATCTGGAACACTGCATAATGCCCCGCCTGTTTTTGGTGAACTGAACGTCAAAGGCAGCGGACCTGCAGTGCGGAACCCGAAAGGTTCCGCGGGTGTTTGGGGGCTGGTCTCCGATACGACAGCGGGCTTGAAAGAATTGGAAGAGGCCGGCCCGGCCTCCAGCGCCGGGATTGTGGCCCAGTCGAACAGCGATTACGCGGGCCTTTTCGCAACATCGACGGGAAGTTACGCGATCTTTGCTACGTCGGAAGCTGCGACAGACCCCGTGATCCAGGCTACTCACGGAGGAGGTGGGGCCGGTTTGATCGGTACCGGCAGCTCCGGGAGCGGTGTCCGGGGGATGAGTGATTCCGCGCCCGGCGTGTACGGCCATAGCGTGAGCCAGGCGGGAGTTGTGGGCGAGAGCGACCATTTCGATGGAGTCTGGGGGCGAAGCCTTGATGGGCAGCGCGCAGGCACAACCGGGATCAACAACGGCGGCGGGGTCGGAGTCTTCGGCTGGTCAGGAATTGACACGAATGGGAACACAACCGGGGTTGGGACCGCGATTCATGGGTCAGGTAGCGGAGGTGCGACAGGTGTCGAGGGGACCAGCGATACCGGGAACGCCATTCACGGGGCCAGCGGCAATGGGATGGCGGGCTTTTTCGATGGGAAAGTACGAATCACCGGCGATCTGATCGTCAATGGCGACATCTGCCTGCCTCAGGGCAATGACTTCGCTGAATCATTCCTGATGGGCGAAGAGAACATTGATCCCGGCACTGTCGTTGTTATCAGCGACGAGGACACGGTGCTGCCAAGTCGTTCGCCCTACGACACGCGAGTTGCCGGCGTCGTATCTGGAGCGGGTCACTTTAAGCCCGGTGTGATTCTCGCCGAGCGCGCCGCGAAACGCTGCCCGCTCGCACTTGCCGGACGGACTTATTGCAAGGTGGACGCAGGCTATGCACCGATCGCCGTTGGCGATCTGTTGACGAGCTCGGCCACACCTGGACACGCCATGAAGGCAACAGATCCGAGACGCGCGCTGGGCACTGTAATTGGAAAAGCCCTTCGGGCCCTGGACTCAGGAAGAGGGATGGTTCCCATCCTGGTCGTACTGCAGTGACGGCCGAGAGATGATTGTATGAGTGCAGATTCTTCAATTTCGATTCCCGTTGTTAAGGTAGCGAGGAAGAAGAACCGGGGAGAAATTGGCGCCGGGCTTGCCCATGTGAGACGCAAGCCCCCCGCGCAACTAGTCCGCGATCTCGATCTGACCGAGGATGATTCGTCGACTGCGTGTCTCGCCTGCAACCAGTCGTTTTTCGTGGATAGTTTTCTGGCCAGTCAGTTGTCCTATCAAGGTGGCGATCTGGCAAGCGGCGCAGCGCTTCAGCTAATTTTCTGGGGGCCAGAGTGGACCGATCCGAAGACAGATCCCAGTGCGGGTGCGGTAACCGCGGCCGTCCAGACACTGGTGAACAGCGCGTATTTCTATCCCCTCAAACAGTATGGCGTGAACCCCGGGCCGCTCGGACAGCACTTCATTGTCACATCGCCGGCGCCTGGTTCCTCCGTTTCGGACGGTGACATTACGGGCCTTCTATGGGATCTGATAGGCGATCAGTTTCCCGAGCCCGATGAGCCGGGAGGCAACAATATCTATGTTGTCCTGCTGCCTCCGGGGACGGGCTTGCCCGACCCCACGGTTGAGAGCTCGCACGGAGCTACATGGCACATCGTCGTGCCGAAGTTTCACTGGGCCTGGTATGCGTGGATTGCCTGCACAGGCGGGCTGGACGCGACCATGACCAACCTGAGCCACGAGGTTGTAGAAGCCTATACCGACCCCCACCCAGATAGTGGTTGGGTCGTTAATGGCGGAGCGGATCCCGCCATGTCAGAGATCGCCGATCTGTGCGAAGAGTACTCCGGCTCGGTAAACGGAGTACAGGTGAAAGCGTATTACTCGCGATTCAATAATGCCTGTATCGTTCCGTGCGCGCTTTCGGTCCGCATGCTCCTCAACGTAAAGGGTATCGATCCGACGAACGGAATCCGAAGTCAGCTTCCGCCGGGAGCTTGCCTTCGCGAATTTCTGATGAGCTGAGTGTGTGACTTATTGAGCAGAGATACTCAGGTTTGGATCCAATAAAGAAGAGCGATCAGGCCAGGGCTGGAGTATTTGTCAACCATCCTGCCAACCAGCCGTGCACGGCCTGATCTGCAGGGCCACCCAAATCCTGACGAGGTCAGGGTTAATTTATCTCAAATATATTAATCCAGGCGCTGCAATAAAGCGCGCCCCCTGTACATGCGCTGCGCGAATTCTATATGGCAAATGAAATCGTGACGCTTTGGCACATACACTGAGACCATGAAAATCTGGATTGCCGCCCTGGGCTCGCGCGCGAGCGGTACTTACGAGAGCCTCGCAGGCACCTATCTGCAGCGATGCGCGCCTTTGGTGGCTGGTCCGGGGGTGAAGGAGGCGATCACAGACAGGCTCTTCCGTTCCGAGGCGGCATTTTGGGATGCGGTGGAGAGGGAGCGGTCGAGAACTGCGCCGGTGATCGTGTTGCTGGACGAAAGCGGGCGCCAGATGGATTCCGAAGCGTTCGCGGGGTGGCTGGGGCGGCAGCGAGATGAAGGCAAGCAGTTGTTGATCTTTGCTTTAGGACCGGCGGATGGGTGGTCGGAGGCGTCGAAGCAACGGGCCGCTTTGTTGCTGTCGCTCAGCGCCATGACCATGGCTCACGAATTGGCGCGCGTGGTGATCTGCGAACAGCTGTACCGGGCGCTGACCATCCTCGCCGGACACCCATATCACCGTGGTAAACAAAAATAACGCAGAGCGGCGGTTTGAACGGAGGCGGGGCAAGTGGCGGAGACGCGAAGAGGTTTAATTCTGATTAACACCGGACCGGGTAAGGGAAAGACGACCGCGGCGATGGGCACAGCGCTGCGCGCGGTGGGAAACGGCATGCGGGTGCTCATGCTGCAGTTCCTGAAGGGCTCGTGGCACTACGGAGAACTGGACGCCGTGGAGGCTTTCGGCGGCAACTTCGTCATGCGCCAGATGGGGCGCGGCTTTGTGAAGATCGGTGGCGCGGAAACCGATCCGGAGGACATTCGCATGGTGGACGCTGCGTGGGAGGAAGCGCGGCAGGCGATCTTTTCCGGTGAGTGGGACATGGTGATCCTCGACGAAATCAACTACGCGATCAGCTACGGCATGCTCGACCCCACGAAAGTTGCCGAGACGCTGCGGGAACGTCCGGAGATGGTGCACGTGATCCTGACCGGGCGCAATGCGCATCCCTCGCTGGTCGAGATCGCCGACACCGTGACCGAGATGCGCCAGGTGAAGCATGCGTATGAGAGGGGCGTGCTGGCGCAGCGGGGAATTGAGTATTAGCTAAAGGCCGGTCAGCTGAAGTCCGGTTCTCTAAAAAGCGGTTACCTAAGAGCCGGTTAGCGAAAGGCTGCTCAGGAGCAATTCGCAGCGACTGCTCAATTCCGCCAGTTGTCGAAGGTGCCTTGGCGGATGGCGGCGGAGAGGGCCTCGAGTTCAGGACTGAGGACGCGGTCGTTGGCGAGCGGTCGCACGAGAGTGCGGATGGCGGCTACGGCTTTGCCGACACGGAGCGCCGGCTTGAGCGGCAGGCGATATTCGAGCCCCTGAGCGGCGCAGAACAGTTCGATGGCGAGCAGGCGCTCTGCGTTTTCAACGACCTGACGGAACTTCAGCGCGGCGGTCATGCCCATGGAGACGTGATCTTCTTTGCCTCCGGAGGTGGGTACACTGTCGGCGCTGGCGGGATGCGCGAGCACCTTTGCCTCATTCAGCAACGCGGCCGCGGCGACGTGGGCGATCATCAAGCCCGAAGAGACGCCTGGGGTGCGGGAGAGAAACGGGGGCAGACCCTCGTTAATGTCGGGGTTCACCAGGCGATCGATGCGTCGCTCGGCGATACCCATCAATGTCGTAAGGGCAATGGCGGCGTAGTCGAGCGCGAGGCCCAGCGGTGCGCCGTGGAAGTTGCCGCCCGAGAGCACGTCGCCTTCGGCAAAGACCAGAGGGTTATCGGTGGCGGCGCCGGACTCGATGAGCAGAGCGGCCCGCGCGTGGGTGAGGGCATCGCGTACGGCTCCATGGACCTGCGGCATGCAGCGGAGACAGTAGGCATCCTGCACACGAGGATCGTTATGGCGGTGCGACTCGCGGATCTCGCTGTCAGCCAGCAGCGCGCGCAGATGCGCCGCGGCAGCCATTTGGCCGGCATGCGGCCGGACCGCCTGGATGCGCTCGTCGAAGGGTGTTGGTGTTCCTAACAGAGCCTCGAGAGTCATGGCCCCGGCCAGATCAGCGAGCTCGGCGACGCGCAGGGCGCGAACCAGAGCCAGAGCGCCGACGGCTGTGATGGCCTGCGTGCCGTTCAGCAGCGCCAGGCCTTCTTTCGCTTCGAGGACCAGCGGCGCGATTCCGGCCTGGAGCAGTGCAAGCGCAGAGGGGATACGGCGGCCTTCGACGAAGACCTCGCCTTCCCCGATCAGCGGCAGCGCCAGATGCGCAAGGGGAGCGAGATCGCCGCTGGCGCCGACCGAGCCACGGGCAGGAACGACGGGATGGATGCGGCGATTGAGGAGGAGCAGCAGGCTCTCGATGACCTCAGGGCGAACGCCGCTGAATCCTTTGGCGAGCACATTGGCGCGGAGCAGCATCATGGCGCGCACCTCGTCCTCGGGGAGGGGGTCGCCGAGGCCGCAGGCGTGGCTGCGCAGCAGGTTGCGCTGCAGATCGCGCAGCTGGCCGGCATCGATGTGGACATCGGAGAGCTTGCCGAAGCCGGTGTTGATGCCATAGGCCGTCTCTCCGCGAGCGAGCAGGCCGTCGATAACAGAGCGGGAGGCGTGGATCGCGGGGAGGGCGGCGGGGTCCAGTGCGACCTCGAGTCCGGAGAGAGCGACTTCGGCAATTTGTTCGAGGGAGAGTGGCTGACCGGCGAGCAGAAGAGGCGAGGACATCAGGAACGATGGTAGCGCAGAGCCTCGAGGTGGCCCCCCCTCTCGCAGCGCTGAGGCTTATTTATAACAAAAATCGAGAGTTAACGTTTGTTTACTGGTTCGATAATGATGCTCATCATGATGCTCATTCAATTTAAACGATTTACAGTCCCCTCGCTGATTCGAGGGGTTTTGCTGCAATGAGATTGGATGATATGGTGTCGCGCAAGTTCGCGTCCAATGGGAAGGAAGACAGCCGGGACTCACCGTCCAGGCGGATACGCCTTCGGCGCGGAGCTGCTCAGCGAGCGGTGAGTGGAATCCCATTTCTGCCAACACCGGCAGATATGGCCACCCCGGCACGCGGCTGCGGGACAGAAGATACAAGATCTGGCAGGCGCGGAAACTCCGCGAATTGCGGGATACCAGACCGGGAAAGGCCCATTCCTCAACCTAAGGGACTATCGTGCTGCCCACGCCGCATTCGATTTTCAAAGAGCATGAAAAAGCCCGGTCGCTGGCGGCCGGGCAGAAGTTTGCTTCTCTATTTATTGTAGCGGGGCGAGTTGAATGAATCGCGTCCATAAGCCGCCCGGCGGATGACGCAAGGAGTGTGCGGGCAGCGAGTTAGCGGCGACGTTACTTCGGGCATGTTGACAACGGCCTCGCCCGATCCGCAGAGGTAGCGGGTTGTTGCAGGGCTTCGGCAGGGATAGGCAACGAATCACCGGATCACGCCGGCACTCCGCTGGCTGGAGAGGCGATCGAATCCAGCCTCTCCAGCGTCTCGGGTGAAAGCTGCAGGCTGGCCGCTGCCAGATTTTCGCGCAGGTGGCTCAGGGACGAGGTGCCAGGGATGAGCAGGACATTCGGCGCGCGATGCAGCAGCCAGGAAAGCGCCACCTGCATGGGGGTGGCATCAAGGCCGGCGGCCACATCGTCCAGCGTGGACGACTGCAGCGGAGTAAAGCCGCCGAGGGGGAAGAAGGGAACATACGCGATGCCGCTCGCGGCAAGGTCATCGATCAGCCGCTCGTCCTCGCGGTGGGCGAGGTTGTATTGATTCTGCACACACACGATCGGGACAATGCCGCGCGCTTCCTTAACCTGTTTCGCCGTTACGTGGCTTACGCCCAAATGCCGGATCAAACCCTGCCGCTGCAGTTCGGCGAGTGCGGTGAAGGGCTCGGCCAGAGAGCCCTCGGCGGGAGCTCGCCCGTTATTGCCCCACATGCGCATGTTGACGACATCCAGCACGTCGAGGCCGAGGTTGCGCAGATTGTCGTGCACAGCCTGCTTGAGTTCGGCAGGGCTGGCCGCCGGATGCCACGAACCATCTGCGCCGCGGCGGCCGCCTACTTTAGTGACGATGGTGAGGCCGTCAGGGTACGGATGCAGCGCTTCGCGAATGATCTGGTTGGTGACGTGAGGTCCATAGAAATCGCTGGTGTCGATGTGGTTCACGCCGGAGGCGACAGCCTCGCGCAGGACGGCGATGGCTGCCGCACGGTCTTTGGGTGGACCAAATACGTGAGGGCCGGCCAGCTGCATGGCGCCGTAGCCGATTCGATGCACGGCAACATCGGTGCCGGGGAGAGTGAACGGACCTCCCAGCTTTTCTGTGTTCGACATTCTTTCCTCCAATGGATTTGAAGTTACATGTTTAGATGAAGACAGTTTTCGTTTCGGAGTTCGCATTTGGCGGGAGCCACGATCAGCACGCTGCAGCCTCGAAAGACGCCGGTCCAGGCACGCTCGGCCCAGACGGTCGACGCGATTCTGGAGGCGACGATTCAGGTTTTGCTGGCGGAGGGAAAAGAGCGCCTGACCACGACGCAGGTCGCGCACCGCGCGGGAGTTTCGGTGGGAACGCTCTACCAATATTTCCCCAACAAGCGCGCGCTGCTGCAGGCCTCGTTGAAGCGGCACATGGAGAGCGTGAGCCGCGCGATGCAGGAAGCCTGCGAACAGAACCGATCGAAGAGTTTGCTGGAGATGGGATCCGCTTTGATCGCCGCGTTCCTCGAGGCGAAGATGCGCGATATTCAGGCGAGTGTGACGCTCTATGCAGTAAGTTCGGACGTGGATGGCGCCGCGATCAGCAAGGCTGCGAGCGCCCGTACACGGCACCTCGTTGCAGGGCTCCTGGCTACGGCCCGGGAGAGACTGACGAAGGATCCGGAAGTGGTCGCGTCGGTGGTGTTGGCAGCGCTGAATGGCGTAGCGCGACGAGTGCTGGAGGCGAAGAACCCTGTGCGCGAGATCGAGTCATTGCGCGAGGAATTAGTCGTTCTTGTTCATGCGTATCTTCGGACCTGCGTGGCTGTGCCGCCGGGCGACTGACGCGTTGCTACCGGCGCGGAGTACAACCTATTCGGTCCGAAGAGCGCGGATTGGATCGATGCGGGCGGCACGCCAGGCGGGCGCGAGACAGGCTGCCGCGGCGACCAGCAGGAGCAGTGCAGCGACCGCAGCGAAGACCACGGGATCGAGCGGCTGCGTTTCATAGAGCATGGAGCGGATGAGGCGGACCACCGCGCCACTGGCGATGAGGCCAGTGGTGATGCCGATGAAGGCCGGCCAGAGACCATCGAGCAGCATGAGCCGCAGTACGCGTCCGCGCTGCGCACCCAGCGCGATGCGAATGCCAATTTCGCTGGTTCGCTGCGTGACGAGGTAGGCGAGGACTCCATAGAGACCGGTGGCAGCCAGCACCAGCGCGATGACCGCAAACGCCAGGACCAGAATGGCATCGAACTGCGAGTCGATGGCTGTCCTGCCGACAGCGTCGCGCAGAGTCTCCACGTCGCTGACCGGCAGATCCGGATCGAGCTGGCCGACGATTTTCTGGACAGGAAGCGCGAAGGAGGTGACGTCGCGGGCTGAGCGTACGACAATGGTTGCCGCGCTGTAGTCGTTGCCATAGAGCGGGCAGAAGAGGGTGGGTTGCGGCGACACCGACGCGTACCAGCGTGTGTCGCCTACGACGCCCACGACTTTCACAACCTTTCCGGTGAAGGTACTCTTCAGGTGTTTGCCGATGGGATCTTCATGCGGGAAGAAGGCCTTCGCAGCGGCCAGGCTGATGACCGCGACGTCGGCGCGGTCCAGCCGCTCGTCGGTACGGAAGATGCGTCCGCTGAGCAGAGGGATCCCGATGGCATGAAAGTAGCCGGGGTCGGCGCCGCGCATCATCATATCGATGGGCTGCTCATTGGCGTGTTCCACCACGGTCATGAGCTCGTCGCCGTTCCAGCCTTCGGCGGGAGCGCTGCTGACCAGACCCGCGGACTCCACGCCAGGCACAGCGCGGACGCGGGCAATCAGATCCTCGAAGAAGGCAATTGGCTGTTCGGGTTTGCCGTAGCGCGCATCGGGCAGACTGACATGCATGGTCAGCACATTGTCGATGGGAACGCCCAAATCGACATTACGCAGGCGCTGATAGCTTTTCAGCAGCAGGCCGGCGCCGACCAGCAGCACTACGGTGAGCCCGACCTCGACAATGAGCAGCGTACGGCGCAGCGTGGACCTGGCGCGTCCGGGCGATTGCGTGCGCGAGGATTCATGCAGCACGGAGAGAATCTGCCGGTTGGCTGAGCTGGCGGCTGCGATGAGTCCAGAGAACAGCATGCAGATGGCAATTGCACCGAGGGCGAAGGCGATGACGATGCCGTCGGCATGGATTGCCTGAACGCGGTGCATATCCTGACGCGTGTGCATCAGCCACTGCACGGCGGCCCATGCCAGCAGCAGGCCCAGCGCTCCGGCGGAGACGGAGAGGATGGTGCTTTCGACGAGGCGCTCACGCAGCAAACGCAGACGGCCGCCACCCAGCGCCGCGCGGATCGCCTGCTCGCGGACGCGCGCAGCGGTGCGTGCGATGAGCAACCCGGCAACGTTCATGCAGGCGATGAGGAGTACGCAGCCGGTGGCCGCCAGCAGCGCGTAGAGAGGCGTTTTGTAGCCAAAGACTGCATCGTCAAGCATCGACATGCCGGCGACCGAGTTGCGGACAGAAGGCTTGGGGTGAGCGGCGACAATCTGTTTCTGGACCGCGCGCAGGCGGTCGATGAGCATGGGAAGGGTGGTGCCGTGGAGGAGGCGCGCGGTCACCAGAAACTCATGGTCCTCGTAGGTCGTCAGCAGAGATGGTGGCGCTTCGTGCAGGAGCGGCGTCCACAGCTGGATAGGTGTGCCGACCATTTTGGAGGAGTAGTTGAATGACTCCGGCAGCACTCCGATGATGGTGTAGGGCTTCGCATTGAGCCAGATGCTTTTTCCCACAATTGCGGAGTCGCCGCCGTAGCGAAGTTTCCAGAATGAATAACTCAGGACCGCAGTGGCCGCTGCGCCGGGCCGATCGTCATCAGCGGTAAATACGCGGCCGAGCGCCAGCTCGACTCCGAGGAGCGGGAAGAAATTGGACGAGCACCAGCCGGCGTCGATTTGCTCGGGGAGCTTTCCATTTTCGGCGGAGACGTTGTACTGCTGCCATGCCGAGATGAACGCCATGTCGGCCATGCCGTGCGCGGCCTGCTGCCAATCCCTCATGCTGCCTGCGTCGACGGGCAGCCATGGGCTCCACTCGGGGTGGCCTGGGCGCTGATCTGCCTGGTAGATGGAAACCAGGCGGCCGGGATCGTGGTAGGGAAGCGGCCGGAGCAGCACGCTGCGCACCACGGTGAAGAGCGCGACGTTGGCGCCGATGCCGAGCGCCATGACGATGATGGCGATGATGGTGAAGCCGGGTGTGCGGCGGAGAGAGCGGAGGCCGTAGCGCAGATCGCGGGCGAGGGATTCGAGACGATTCCACGACCAGACGGCGCGGGTTTGCCCGCGAATCAGGGTGGGATTGCCGAAGGCGCGGTGAGCAGCGTAATGGGCTTCTTCGGGTGGGAGGCCGCGCTCGCGCTGTTCTTCTTCTTCAAGCTCCAGATCGGAGCGGAGCTCGCGCTCGAGGTCTGCATCCCGGTGTGCGATCTTCCACCAACGCATGACGGATCTCCTCGCTTCTCCTCGAGCTGCCGACCGGTGCTGCTGTCAATCAGCTTTCTTCGGCAGCGGGCCAGAGCACGCGGGCTACGGCTTCGGACATCTGCTTCCACTGCGATTCTTCGATCACTAATTGCTTTCGGCCCTTTTCGGTGAGCCGGTAATACTTAAACTCGCGATTGCGGTCGGGCGCGGTCTCCCATTTGGCGGTGACCCAGCCCCGCTTCTCGAGGCGATGCAGGGCGGGGTAGAGGGAGCCGTGCTGCATCTGCAGGAACTCGTTGGTGGTGCGCTGAATGTGCTTGCCGATCTGGTGACCGTGCGCGGGCCCATAGATCAGAGTGCGCAGGATGAGCATATCGAGCGTGCCCTGGAGAAGCCCATTGCGCTGGGTTGTGTCCCTGGTCATAGAAGACATTCTACCCTGAACTGGAGTTAATAGTAGACGATCGACCATCGGGCGTCAAGATGGCAATACTCACGGGCGACTGAGTCCCGGGATAGTTGCAGACAGAGCATCGGTGCGAGATGACCTGTGGTTACACCACAGGAGCATATGGCATACTACTGTGGCCGTCGCACAGGAGGGCTGATGCGGAATCTAAAGATGAACTCGCGCAAATCGATCCCGGGCGCGGTGCGGCGGGCGTGGCAGCGGATCGTGGCGTTCTTCCGGAAAGCGCAGCTGGATGGCGAACTGGATGCGGAGATGGAATCGCATCTGGCGATGGCGACGGAAGAGTATATGCGGCGGGGGATGTCGCGGGAAGAGGCGGGGCGGCGGGCGCACGTAGATTTCGGCGGAATGCAGCAGGCTCGCGAGCGGCAGCGTGCGGCGCGGGGATTGCCGTGGCTGGATGTGCTGGGGCAGGATGTTCGTTTCGCTCTGCGGCAGGCGGCGAAGGCGCCGCGCTTTACGGTGGCGGCGGTGGCAACGCTGGCGATTGGGATCGGATTGCAAACGGCGGTTTACAGCGTGGTTCATGCGGTGCTGATCGATCCTTATCCCTATCAGGGCGCGATGCGCATGGTGCATGTACACCTGTACGACAAGGAGGCGTTTCCGCGTGATCTGGCGCTGAATGGACCACAGTATGCGGAGTTCCGGAAATCTCCTGTGCTGGACGGCTCGACGGCAGAGGATCGCTGGAGCATGGCGCTGACCGGCGAAGAACTGCCGCTCGAGGTGCAGGTGGATCGGATTTCGCCGGATGCCTTTGAGAATTTCTTCGGCGTGCCTGCGCTGCTGGGACGGGAATTCACGGCTGCGGATGGGGCGAAGGCTGCGGTGGTGAGTTATCACTTCTGGAAGTCGCACTATGCAGGACGCAGCGATATAGGCGGGAAGGAACTGCAACTCGATCACGAGAACTATACGATTTTGGGCGTTCTGCCGCAGCGCTTCGCGTGGGGTGGGAGCGATGTGTACATCCCGCTGGCGTATTCGCCGGATCCGCACCGCATCGCGAATGTCTTTGCGCGGGTGCGCGCCGGCGTGAGCGATGAGGCAGCGGAGCAGGCACTCAATCCGATGCTGGAGGCGTTCGCGCGCGAGACTCCGGGAGAGTTCCCGCCGAAGTTCAAAGCGCATCTGGTGCACATCAACGAGGTGGCGATCGGGCGTTTTCGCGGTGTGCTGGTGATCCTGTTTCTTTCGGTGTCGCTGCTGCTGGCGCTGGCGTGCGTGAATGTGGCGATTCTGCTGCTGGCGCGTGGAGAGGCGCGGCAGGCGGAGATGGGGCTGCGCAAGGCGCTGGGCGCGGCGCGGGGACGGATCGTGGCGCAGTTGCTGACCGAGGCGGTGCTTCTCTCGGCTCTGGGAGGAGCCGGCGGCGTGCTGGTGGCGCTGGGATGCATCCGGCTGGTGCGGCATTCGCTGGTGCCCCTGCCAACGCTGCTTCCTCCGGAAGCCGACATTGCTCTGAGTCAGCCGGTGCTGCTCTTCAGCCTGGCGGCTTCGATGCTGACAGGGATTTTGTGCGGGCTTTGGCCGGCTCTGCGCGCTTCGCGCGCGAGTTTGCGGCAGTCGGCAGACGCCGGATCGCAGCGGCTGGCAGGAAGGCGGGGAGTGCGACGCGGACATACGATTCTACTGACGGTTCAGGTAGCGATTACGGTGCTGCTGCTGGGATGCTCGGGCGCGACGCTGCACAAACTGGAGCAGCTGATTCACACGAATCTCGGATATGACCCGCATCATCTGGTTGCGGTGAACATCACCCTATCCGAGGGCGATCATCACGACTGGGGGGCGCGCGTGCACTACTTTGAGGAGATTCGCCGAGCGGCAGCAACGGATCTCGGTGTGGAAGCCGCCGCGATGGCCTCGGAGAATCTGCCGCCTTCGATCATCGACACTGCCTCCGTCACGGTGGCAGGATCGACCACAACAGGGGGACAGGTGGTTCCTGCGCGGGTGGGGCGCGATTACTTTGCGGCGTTGCGTATCCCGATGTTGAGCGGACGCACCTGGACGGAGGATGAGATCAACCACGCTGCACATATGGCGGTGATCAACGAAACGATGAAGCGGCTCTACTGGCCGCACAGCGATCCGATCGGGCAAATGGTGATGCTGAACAACGGCGTGGCCCAGGGCAATGTGTGGACGCTGGTGGCGCCAGGCGGGAGCGAGCGATATCAGGTGATCGGCGTGGTCGGCGATGTGCCCAACCGGGGACTGGATGAGCAGGTAGCGCCATCAGTTTACGTGCCGTATTCAATGGTGACCTACGACTGGTTCAACCTGATGCTGCGCACGCGGGGCGATACAGCAGGCCTGCTGCGCCGGATTCGCGAGCAGGTGCACAAGATCGACGCCCGCCAGGCAGTGGGCGATATGGTGACGGCGGAGGACATGCTGGAGGGCGACACCCTGGGACGAGAGCGGTTCGTGGCCAGCCTGTTTACGGCATTTGCGGTGGTGGGGCTGGTCTTTGCGGCCTGCGGACTGTACTGCGTGCAGTCGTATCTGGTAGCGCAGCGGACACGCGAACTGGGGGTGCGCATTGCACTGGGAGCGCCGCGCGCGCACATCATTCTGCTGGTGACGCAATCCTCTGCGGTGGCGGTGATGGCCGGGACAGGCATTGGAATCGCGCTCACATTAGCGCTGAGCGGGGTTTTTGCGAACTGGACCAGTGGTGATGCGCGCAGTCCTGCGCTGCTGTGCATGGAAGTTGCGGTGCTGTTCGCAGCGGCGGGCCTGGCGTCGATCATCCCGGCGCGGCTGGCCGCGTCGATCGTGCCGATGGATGCTCTGCGCACGGAGTAGGTAAGAGGTTGCCGGCACTTACATGTCTGGCGCTGAATCACCTCCTCATCTGGTTATTACTTTGGTTTAGGGCGTCGGCTGGCCGCAGTGTGCTCCGCGGGAACTGTGGCGCAGAATTCCCGTAAAGGGAGCCAAAGCCATGATCCAGGAACTTAAATTCGCACTGCGGAATCTGCGAAAATCGCCTGGCTTTGTGGTGACAGCGATCATCACTCTGGCACTGGGCATTGGGGTGAATGCGGTTGTCTTCAGCGTGCTGAATGCGCTGATCCTCGAGCCGGTGAACGTTCCCCATGCGCAGAAACTTTATATGGTGCAGCGGTTTCGCTATCCGACTCAGTCGTATCCCGACTACGTGGATGTGCGCGACCGGAATCGATCGTTTGCGAACATGATGGCGTTTATGCTGGTCGGGCCGGTGGGCGTGGACAGCGGGGGCAATCCTTCGGTGGCGTGGCCGTATCTGGCAAGCGGCAATTATTTTGACACGCTTGAGCTACAGCCCTATCTGGGGCGGTTCTTCCACGCTGCGGACGAGAAGGGAATGAACAGCGCGCCCTATGTTGTGCTGAGCTATACGTACTGGCACAGTCATTTTCACGCGGAAAAAAAGGTGGTGGGGCAGATGGTGCAGATCAACAAGCACCCCTTCACCATTATTGGTGTCGCTCCGCGGGGATTTCGCGGCACAGAGCTTTTCTTCACGCCGGCGCTGTGGATTCCCATGGTGGAGCAGCCGACGGTTCAGGGATCGGACCAGCTGCAATATCGCAGCAATCATTCCCTGTTCATGATCGGGCGACTGAAGCCGGGTGCGAGCCCAGGCGAGGCGATGGGGGATCTGAACGCGATTGCGGCCTGGCTGGCGAAGACCTATCCGAGCGACAACGAAGGGCTGAAATTCACCCTGGCCCGGCCAGGCCTGGTGGGAGACATGCTGGGCGGACCGGCGCGTGCGTTTATGACGGGTCTGATGCTGCTGGCCGGATTGATTTTGCTGGCCGCATGCGCCAACCTCGGCAGTCTGTTTGCGGCTCGGGCAGCGGACCATGCGAAAGAGATTGCCGTGCGGATGGCACTGGGGTCGCGGCGCATCTGGATCGTGCGGCAGCTGCTGACCGAGTCGATTCTGGTGGCGGTCACGGGCGGAGCGATCGGGCTGGTGGGCGGGGTCGTGATCCTGCGCTGGCTGAGTGTGTGGCAGCCCATTCCTGATATTCCGATCAACATCATGGTCAACCCGGATGCGTGGACCTTTGTGGTGGCGTTGGTCCTGGCGGTGTTCAGCGGCGCGCTCTTTGGCATGGTGCCGGTGCGGCAGGTAATGAGGGCCGATCCCTGGCAGGTGATTCGAACCGGGGCGAGCGGCGGGAGTGTGAAGAAGTTCACGATGAGAGATGTGCTGCTGGTGACGCAGATCGCCATCTGTGCGGTGCTGGTCACCTCTTCGCTGGTGGCCTTGCGGGGGCTTGCGCGGTCCCTGCACAGCGATTTCGGATTCCAGCCAAATCATGTAATGCTGGCGAGCACAGATTTACTGTGGGGCGGCTATACGGGAGACAAGGTTTCCGCGATGCAGCGGCGGATGCTGGATGCGGTCAGCACGATTCCGGGCGTAACCTCGGCCGGATATGTCAGCAATCCTCCGCTCAGCATGGGCTCGGGGGATTCGTATGTGTATGCGGACAACATCACCGACTATCGGCCGACCAACTACACGGCCGATGCCATGGACTATCAGGCTTCGCCGGGGTACTTTCAGGCGGCCGGCACAACACTGCTGGCGGGGCGGGATTTGACCTGGCACGATGACAGCAAGGCGCCGGTGGTGGCAGTGGTGAATCGGGAATTCGCGCGGAAGGTCTTCGGTTCGGTCGACAAGGCCATCGGTGGGCACTTTAAGTTTTGGAGCGGTAACCGCGCCGAGGTGGTGGGGGTGGTAGAAAACGGGCGGTACCGAACGCTGACCGAGGATCAGCAGCCGGCGATGTTTTTCTCCATCCAGCAGCATTCGTCGAATGGATTTTTCCTTGTGATCCGATCGAATCGCGCACCAGACGAAATCGCAGGAGCAGTACAAGGGCGGCTGCACGCGCTGGATGCCGCACTGCCGCTCACGATTGCTACATGGGACAGCGATCTGGCGACGGCGTTGTTTCCGGCGCGCGTGGCCACGTTTGCGCTGGGTGTGCTGGGGATGCTGGGGGCTATGCTGGCGGTGACGGGTATCTTCGGCATGGCATCGTACGTGGTCAGCCGGCGGCTGCGCGAACTTGGCATTCGCGTGGCGCTGGGGGCCGGGCATTCAGAAGTCCTGCGCGCCGGGCTGGGACGCGCCTTTCGTCTGCTGACGATCGGCTCGGAAGCCGGGCTGCTGCTGGGCGTGCTGGCCACGCGCCTGCTGTCGCACATTGTTTATCAGGCCACGCCAAAGGATCCGCTGGTGCTGGGGGGAGTGATTCTCACCATGATGCTGCTGGGGCTGGTGGCAGCGTGGATCCCGGCTCGGCGAGCACTGTCGGTCGATCCGATGATGCTGCTGCGGGAGGAATAGAAGATGCAGCCTGGGGCAGGGGACTGAGCGGCAGACGTTCCGCCCGCTGATTCGTAACAGTAAAAGTCGCCCATTGTTGGAGTGGTGCGGGCGAGGTGTGCCGGCAAACGAAGAACTCAGAAACCGCGGGCGGAGGGGCGGGCGAGGAGTTCTTTGCCGAGTTCGCGGAAGAGCATGCTGATGGTGTCGGCGCGCTCGGACTTGGTGGCGGGCTCGAGAGGAATGAAGACGGAGAAGACGGTGCCGGTGGGCGGGCGGGAGGTGCGGCTGCGGAAGCGCAGGCGGCCGCCGTGGCGGGCGACGATGGATTGTGTGACCCACAGGCCAAGGCCGGTTCCGCGGCTGCCTTTCAGGGAAGCGAAGGGCTTGAAGATTTCAGGGTAGAACGAATGCGGTATGCCGGCCCCCTGATCGGCAACGCTGATGCGGATGCCGCGAATGCCGGCGGAATGCGTGGGGCGCACCCGCAGGCGAATGACGCTGTCGGGCCTCGAGGCATCGATGGCATTGGAGATGAGGTTGCTCATCACCTGGCGCAGCTCGCCGGCAAAAGCGCAGGGGCGGGCGTCGGTGCTGAGTTCCATGCGCAGGCTGATGTCCCGGGAGCGCAGCCTGGGGCCGAAGAGATCCTCCACCTCGTGAGCCAGGGCGCACATGTCGACTTCGACGGGGCGGGTGGATTCGCGGTAAAAGGCGAGGGTTTGCCGGGTAATTTCGGCGACGCGCTGCAGCTCTTTCTGCGCGGTTGCCAGATATTCGGCGGCTTCGGGGTCGGCCTGCACATAGTTCCGCAGCAGGAAGAGCAGGTTCATCACCGACGAGAGTGGATTGTTGATCTCATGCGCGATGCTGGCGGCGAGGCGTCCAGTAACGGCGAGCTGTTCGGTGCGGCGCAGCAGATCCTCAGAGCGCTTCTGCGAAGTAATGTCGCGTACCGTGAGAGCGGCGAGGATGCGTTTGCCTTCGCGGTTCGATACGGGAACGGCGGTGAAGCTGCCGGTGAAGGTGTTGCCGTTGTCGCGGCGCGTGAAGAGCAGCTCCGCGCTGTTGACCGATTCACCGCGGAGGGCGAGGGTGAGAGGCCAATTGGCTGCGGGCAGCATTTTGCCGTCGAGGGTGCGCATTTCGCAGAGACCGGCGCCGGGCCGCAGCAGAGTTTCGAGAGATTCGCGCGCAGGAGCGCCGAAGATGGCGAGCGCGGCATCGTTGACCTGCACGAGCTTTCCGTCGAGATCGGAGATGAGCAGGCCTTCGGCAATACTGCGGAAGACCGCTTCGTTGCGGGCAAGGAGGTCGGCGGCCTCACGAGCTTTTTCTTCGGCGAGGTCGCGGGCGATGCGCAGTTCTTCGGCAACGGCTGAGCGGGCGGCGGCCATCTGGCGCTCCGCTTCGAGTTCCATGCGATGGCGGATGAGGTTTTCGCGGGTGCGCTCGTTTTCGTCTTCCAGCTGCTTGCGGCGCAGTTGGGCGCGGAGACGAGCGGTGAGTACGGCCTCTCCCTGGGACCAGGAGAGGTAGTCGTCGGCGCCGAGGGCGATAGCGTCGACCAATTCAGTGCGACTGTCGGACTCGCCGAGGAGCACGAGGCGGGGAGGGCTGGCGCTGCGGTCAGCACGCACACGGCGCACCAGAGCCGCACTGCTGCTGACGCTCGCCCCGTTGAGCACGATGCAGTCGAAGTCACCCGGGGGCAGATCGAGAGCTTCGGTCATGCGTACGGCGATGCCCTCTTCGGAAAGGGCAAGGGCGGTCTGCACTGCCGGAGTGCCCTGAGCGTTGACAAACAGCACGGCAGGCACGGGAGGTTCCGGCGCTTCGCTTTCAGGTTCGGCGGGCGCACCCATGGAGCGCAGCACAGCCTCGAGTCGGGCGAGGAGGACTTCGATGGATTCTTCTTTGCGGACAAAGGCATCGGCGCCGGCTTCAAGCGCGTTCAGTTCCTGTGCAGGATCGTCGGAAGCAGTGAGCAGCAGCGAAGGAGTGCGGCGGTGGCGCACCTGCTGACGCAGGCGACGGACCACGGAGGCGCCGTCGATGCCGGGCAGGATATTGTCGACGATGACGGCATCGATTTCGAAATTCTGCGCGACGGTGAGTCCCTGTTCGCCGCTTTCGGCGGCGATGACTTCGTAGCCGGCTGACTCGAGGCCGATGCGCACATATTCCCGGAAGGTCGGGCTGTCGTCGACGATGAGGACGGTTGCTTTCAGAGGCTCCCCCCGGTGGTTCCGGCTTTGACTTCGAAGCTGAGCAACGTGGGAGCGATTTGATTGAGAGGGAGAATGCGACTGGCGGCATCCAGCCTGATAGCTTCTCCCGGCATACCAAATACGATGCTGGAAGTCTCGTCCTGGGCGATGGTAATGGCGCCGGCCGCGCGTGCCGCTAACAAGCCAGAGGCTCCATCGCGCCCCATGCCTGTGAGCAGGACGCAGACGGCGGCGGGTCCGAGTTGTGCGGCGGCGGATTCAAAAAGCTCATCGACGGAAGGACGGCAGGAGTGGCGTTCAGCGGTCTTGCGCAGGCGCAGCTGATCACCTTCAAGAACCATGTGAGCGCCAGCCGGAGCGAGAAGGACGCCGGGCTGCCCGAGCGGGGGCAGAGGCTCGCCATTGACGGCGAAGCGCACCGGGATATTGGACTGGCCGTTCAGCCATTCTGCCAGGGCAAAGGCGAACTGATCAGAAACGTGGATCACGAGCAGCAGCGGAATAGGGAAGGTAGCGGGCAAAACTTTGAGAATCTCAGCGACGGCGGCTGGTCCTCCGGTGGAGGCGCCAATGGCGACAGCGCGAATCGTGCCGTAGCCCGCAGAGAAGCGGGGAGCGGGCGATGTTCCGTTGGACGAAACGGGAGCCGATCCGGCGATGGAACGAGGCGGTGCGGTTAATTTTGAGTCGAAGCGAGGAGAGCCCCTGAGGCGTCCCCGTGGATGGGTGATGACCTTGATGCGCGAGACCATGCGCACGCGGGCGAGGAATGCGGATTCCCAGGATTCGGCGGACTCGCCCAGGGTGGGCTTGTCGATCAGGTCGACAGCGCCGGCAGCAAGGGCATCGTAGGTCTTGAGCGCTTCGCCGCGGTTGACGGAAGCGGAGACGATGACGATGGGAGTGGGGCACCAGGCCATGATGTACTCGGTGGCCTCGACGCCGCTCATCACCGGCAGAACGATGTCCATGGTGACGACGTCGGGGCGCAGCGATTCGCAGAGGCGCGCGCCCTGTTCTCCGTCGGCGGCTTCGCCCACCACTTCGAATTCGGGCGAAGCAGACAGCACGTCGACGAGGTAGCGACGGATGGTCGGCGAGTCTTCGACAACCAGGGCGCGAATCTTCTTCATCTCGATCTCATCAGGTTCCGGACCCGGTTGAGCAGCGTGCGCTGATCGAATTCACTCTTCACCATATAGTCTCGCGCTCCGGCGCTGAGGCCGCGGGCTCGGTCTTCCGCCGATCCACGCGAAGTGACGAGGATGGCAGGGGTCTCGCGCAGCCGCGCGTCCTGCTGGGTGCGCTCGACAAAGCCAAATCCGTCCACTCCGGGCATCTCCACATCGACCACGAACAATCCGTACCTTCTTTGTCTGGCCATCTCCAGGCCTTCTTCGGCGGAAGAGGCGAGGTCAACAACATAGCCTTCCATTTCAAAGATGCTCTGTTCGAGCATTCTGGTCGTCAGCGAATCATCGATTACGAGAATGGGGAGTGGCGGCGAAGCTTCATCGGCAACGGCAGGCTGGCTACGGGCCAGTTCCTCCACAGCCGGCGCAAGCAGCGCTGGATCGAGCACGAGCCGCAGCTGACCGGCGGATTCAAGGGATGCGCCCAGCACCCACGGCTCCGCCTGGAGGTAGGCTGGCAGCATGTGGATGACGGTCTGGCGAACGCCCAGGAGTTCATCGATACCGAGCAGGAAGCTGTTGGGATGCGCCGGGATTTCGACGGCAATGGAGGCGGCGGAGGACTTCTGCCCGAATACCGCCGCAAGGTGGACCAAGGGCAGCGCCTTGCCGTCGAACATGAGCCGGTCGGCCAGGCGGGGCAGGCCGGTGAGGGAAGCGGCGCGGCGCACGGCGTCAAGGGGAAGGCCGAAGACGCGATTCGCTGCCCTGACCATGAGTAAAGCAGCGGAATTCATGCTGGCCGGCACACGGATGGAGATGGTTGTGCCCTTGCCCTTATCGGCGCTGATCTGCAATTCGCCCTTCATGCGTGCGACGGCGCTGCTGACCAGGTCGAGGCCGACACCGCGACCGGCGAGCACGCCGACTGAACGCGCGGTGGTGACGCCGGGGCGGAGAAGAAACTGCGTCAGTTCCTGGGTAGTGGCGGCGCGCGCTTCGCCGACGGTGAGCCAGCCGCGGCGAATGGCCTGCTGACGGAGGGCCTCGAAGTCGATGCCGCGCCCATCGTCAGCGACCGAGAGCACATGACGGGTCCCGGATCGGCGGAATTCCACGCGCACCCGACCGAAGGATTGTTTGCCCGCGGCGAGGCGCTCCGCAGGGCTCTCGATGCCGTGGGCGACGGCGTTGCGGGTGAGCTGGATGAGGGCGTCACGGGTGGCCAGCAGAAGATGGGCATCGAGTTCCAGTTCGCCGCCGGATGACTCAAACTCGACGGATTTGCCCGCAGCAGCGGCGGTCGTGCGCACGCTCTGCTCCAGCAGGGGAAGGATGGTTTCGGCGCGCACCAGACGCAGGCTTTCCGCCTGGGAACGCAGGCCATCCAGCTCGCGCTGCATGTGCTCGCTTAACGCATCGAGTTCGCGCCGGAGATCGCTGAGATTGGTCTCGATCTCATCGGCAATGACTTCGAGGTGTTGCGCGCCGGAGTTGGCGGAGGCTGCCAGGGCCTGGCGGCGCAGCAGGGACGTCAGCTCCTGCGAGCGCTCGATGGGCGCGAAGAGGCCCTGCAATCCCGACGCGACGATGCCCGATTCATTGACGGACTGGAGCAGAGAATCGAGTTCGCGCAGTTCGACACGCAGGGTCTCGACTTCCTGCTCCGTCGCCGGAGTAGCGGGCGTGGTTCCTGACGCGACGGGATTCCCGCGAATGGACCGCGTCATTTCGCTGGTCAGGCTGAGTGCGATATCGAGCGCCGGACCCTGACCCGGAGACTCGGCGATTCGATCGAGCACCGACTCGAGGCGATGCGCTGCGCCGGCGATCTCCTCTCGGCGGACGACTTGCGCCGCTCCTTTGAGCGTGTGCGTCCAGCGGCGCAGATCGCGCAGGGTCTCAGGCGCAGGGAGCTCGTCCTTCAGCCGTTCCAGAGCGGCCGTGATCCGGCTGAGCAGATCTTCGGCTTCGGCCTGGAAGTAGCGGTTGAGGTCCTGAGCCATTGACTAAGCACTCGCCTCAGAACGAATCAATTGCGTGAGCCGACGCGAGAGCGTTGCCAGCTCCGACGCGGTTTGCATGGCCTGCGTGGTGGAGCTTTCGGCTTCGCGGCTGACCTGCGCGACATTGGACACTGCGCCGTTGACCTGCTCCACGGCGGTGCTCTGCTGCTTGGTGCTGAGCTCGATTTCGCGTGCTGCTTCGCTGGCGGTGCCGGCCAGGGAAACCATCTGTGAGAGGGAGACAGCGAGATCGCCGAAGTCGCGCGTGCCGGCATCGACGGCCTTGCTGCCGCTTTCAGTCGCCATCACAGTGGAATTGACCGCGGCGCGGACGTCATCGATGAGCCCGCGGATATCTTTGGTTGAGCCGGCGACGCGGTCGGCCAGCTTGCGGATCTCATCGGCAACCACGGCGAAGCGACGGCCGGATTCGCCTGCGCCGGCGGCTTCGATGTTGGCATTGATGGCGAGGATATTGGTTTGCTCGGACAGCTCGCTGATGATCTCGATCACACCGCCGATTTGCTGAGATTTGCGGCCCAGCTGGAGCATGTGATTGACCACCTGATCGACCTGGCGTTTGATGCCGGCGATAGAGTCGTGCGCTTTGCGGACAACCTGGTCGCCATTCCGTGCAGCGGTGGCGGTGTCGTTGGCGATGGAGGAGACACGCTGTGCGCTGCCGGCGATTTGCCGCGAGGTTGCCAGTAGTTCATTCATGGTGGTGGTGATCTCGCTCATGGCCGTCGCCTGTTCGCGGGCGCCCGTGGCCTGTTCGGTTGCGGTGGTCTGCAACTCGGCGGCGGAGCTCTGGATATCCTGGACCGCTGAGCCGATCTGGCCGGTCAGCAGACGGCTGAGGAAGCCGCCCAGCACGATCGCCGCGAGGATCACCAATCCGGTGATGACCATTACGATCAGGCGGTAGGTGGAGGCAAGTTCGGCCGCGGAGCGCTGGCCGTTATCCAGATCGCGGCTTTCGAATACGGAGAACTGGTCGACCAGCGATTCTTCACGAGTGCGCGACGGCTGCGCAATCTCAAGCATGTACCGGCCGATTTGCGCGTCCGTTGCACCCTGCTGCCGCAACTCGATCTCATGCTGGATCTGCGCCCGAAATTCCGCGTCGACACGCTGGATTTGGTCGATCGAGGTCCGCGCGTTGGGGTCCTGCAAGATGCGCTGGAGGTTGTTCACGGTTGCGGAGAAGGAGTTATTGCTGGCGTCGATGCGCTCAAGAAACTCGCGCGAGCCGGTGAGCAGATAGCCGCGGACGGCCGCGGAGCGAGCGTAGAGACTCGCGTCCAGCTGCTCGGCGGCGGCCAGGGCGCGGGCGTTTACGTCGATCACCTTGTCTTTGGCGGCGACAACGCGGGTCATGGCATAGCTGCTGATCAGCGCTGCGGCCACTGTCAGCAAAACGACGACGAGGAAACTGTAGGCCAGCTTCGTGGAGAAGGTAGAGTTCCTGGTCATGATATGGGGTCCTGTTCTGTTTCCGGGGCCGCGGGATCGCGGGTGATCACTTCATACAACCGTTCGCAGTCGAGCAGCGCGAACATCTCTTCCTGGAGGCGCACCGACGCGGAGATAAAGCGCAGCCGTGCAGCGGTGTCAGTTTTACGTATCGATGGGGAGTCGGCATAGCCGGCCAGGGAATCGAGCGCCAGGGCTGCGGGACGCGGCCCGCGCAACACCGCAAGCCAGCTGACCTCAGAATTGGCGGGCGGCATCTCGAGCAGCGCGGCGACCGAGAAGACGGGCATGAGCTTGGCGCGGAGCACCGTAATCCCGAGCAGCGCCGGGGCCTGCGAAGGGACAGGGACGATGGCGGCGGCGCGAGCTACCGACTGCAGCCTGCTGAGCGGGGCAGCGAATTTCCCGCCCTGTGCCGTGAAGCAGAGAATAGCCTCCGCCTCGGCGCGCGACGACGTCCAGGGGCGGGCAAAGCTGGAGTCGAACTCGTTGCGCAGATCGTGGAGGCGGCGTTCAAGCGGGGCCAAACGCAGGGCGTCGGATTTTTCGGGTTGCATTCCGATATTGGGCCTTTCCGTCATGCGGTCCCCAGCGCATGCAGTTCGCGGCGGCAAAGATTACGCAGGGCTTCGCGGGTAAAGCCGCCGCCAAACATGGTAAGACGGCTGGTGTTTTCGCGGGCCAGCAGCAGATTGGCATTTTCGAACTCGCGGCGTGCGGTGCGAACGTCGCGGCTGCGCCGCGCCAGCAGTGCCAGGTGCAGGTGGGGCATGGCGAAGGATGGATCGAGGTAAATGGCAATGCGGTCGTGCTCGACGGCGCCGGGCAAATCGGCTAACTGTTCGCGACAGAGCGCCAGGATGTAGTGTCCGCTGCTGTTCATGGAATCGCGCTGGAGGAGTGCGCGGCAGACAGAATCCGCATGGGCGATTTCGCGGCGGTTGAGATGAGCCAGCGCCAACAGCAACTGCGCGTCCGGATCATTTTGTAAATCTGCAGGGAGGGTGGCGATCTCCGTCAGAATTTCGGCGTAGTGTTCTGCAATCAGCAACGACAGGAGATGCTGCATGGCTTCGGCGGCCGTGCGGGAGGCTGACGCGGGGTGCGCCGGTGACGATTTCGGACTCTGAGATCTTGTCCTTGAGGCATGCAGTCCACGCACGCGCTCGGTGGAACGCTCGATCTCCTGCATCCAGGCGGTATCGAGCGGCAGCACGGGATTGGACAGGGCCGCGGATTCGGGAGGCAGCGAATTGGGCAATTCCGCGTGGATGCGGGACGCTTCTGGCGCAGAGCCATTCGACGCGCCATTGGCCGGCTGCGAGAGCCACGAATCCGGTAAGGCAGGGGCGCGGTGGGAGTAGGGGATCAGGCTGCTGATCGCAGGTTTTCTCCTGTAGTAGAACGCGTCATGGGTGTGGCAGAGGACGAAGTCATCAGAGACGCCGCGCAGGGTTTCGGCGGGGCCGAGAAAGAGATAGCCTCCGGGAGCGAGCAGGTGGGCGGCGCTGCTGATCGCGGCGCGAATAGCTTCAGGGCTGAAGTAGATCAGCACATTGCGAAAGAAGATGACGTCGAGAGTGCCGGCGGCTTCGGGCTTATAGAGATGGAGCGCGTTGCATTCGTCGAAGACAATGCTGCGACGCACGTCATCGTTAATGCGATGGCGATTGGCGGTGGCCGTGAAGTAGCGGTTGCGGCAACTCGGCGGCGTGGCGCGGAGCGCCCAGTTGGTGTAGACGCCTCGGCGTGCGTGCCTGAGAGCTTCCGGATTGATGTCGCACCCACGAATGGCGAAATCCCAGCCATGCAGGAGACTCGCATGTTCAAGCAGGGTCATGGCAATGGTATAGGGCTCTTCGCCGCCCGCGCAGCCGATGGAGAGGATGCGCAGCGTAGGATCGTGAGGATGGATTTCCCTGGTCGCGGGCACAACAATTTGGCTGAATGCGCGCAGATGATCGGCGTGGCGAAAGAAATAGCTCTCCGGGACCGTGAGCAGCGCGGCGATCTGCTCCCACTCGCGCCGGTCTGAATCGAGACGGTCAAGATAACTACGACGGCTGAGACTCAGCGCGGTGCAGCGGGCGATGAGCGCCTCTTCCACCTGCTCCCGGCGGCCCTCGTCAAAGACCAGGCCGAACTCGGCCTCGATTTTGTCACGGAAATCTTCGACCTCCGCCTCAGTGCGTTTCATGCCTGCACGACCTCCGGCGGAGGCAATTCGGCGAGGATGCGCGCCATGCTTAGCGAGACGATCAGGTCCTGATCTTCGGTGCTGATCTGTTCAGCGGATTCGACCCTGCGCAGGAGGTTGGGCAATTGCTGCCAGGTCTCGGCAGGCATGCGGTCGATGGAATGAATGGCGTCGACGGCGAGAACGCAATCGCGCCCCGGGGTGCGGAGGACGACGAAGCGGCGAGGCTGCTCCTCGGGCTGATGGAGGAGACGAGTGAGGCTGATGACGGGCAGAGGAACTCCTCGAACAACAGTGGCGCCGAGCACTCCGGGAGCGAGACCCGAGGCAGCCTTGACAGGAAGGGGACGCATGACCTCGCGCACCTGGAGCAATGGCAGTGCGCAACGCAAGGCTCCTGCCTGCACAATCAGGAATGCTTCAGATTCATGCTGCAAATTCAGGCCCGTCCGGGGAAAGTTACGTGGTGCTGAATCAGTGTAGCGAATCGGGGGCTCTCGCTTCGGGTGGCTAAGCCGCCGGCGGACGCCTGCGCATCCAGTCGAGGAGCCAATGCCAGGGGTCTGCTGGGTTCGGAGACGGCAGCGCCGGCAATGGAATCCCAGAATTATCGGGCTCTGAGAGCAGACGGCTCGGCATCGAGAGGGAAGCCGACAGGGCCGCGTTGCCGGAGAGAGAGTTGCGTCTGTGCATCAGATCTCCGGTCTGACTACGATGCGTTCGGGGCCAGCCCGGCGAGCAGGGCGCCCTTTTTTTGCTCGCTTTGTTACAAATGGAAGGGCCAGGCGCCGGTGTCCTGATACCAGTCGTAGTCTTTTTGCGCTGGAGACGAGCCGCGGAATTGCCAGTGATCCGGCGTGGTATTGGTTTGCCAGTCTGTGGCGTGAGCGTTGTTATCGGGCGATGCAGCAATCGCGAAGGCGGCCTGCACCGCTTCGCGCTGCTCGGGACCCATGGCGGACGGCTGCGGAGAGACGAGAAGGACAGTCCCACTGCGCGCAACCAGGTCTAGCCACTGCCGGTTGCAGGACCACGGAGTCTCCGTGGTAATGGGCACGCAGTCGGCATCGAGCGCGAAGAAGGCCCGATGCTGGGGAAGGCGATAGGCAAGCGTATTCACGCCCATGCGCCGGGTACGTTCCCATAGCTGGCCGCTGACGTCATCGCCGGTTCGCTGCGCATCGAAGATGCCGGCGCCGAGATGGCCCACGGTGTTGCAGCCGACGATGAGGGCGCGGTCGCCCGCGGTTTGACGAATTGCAAGATATAAGTCACGGATAACTTCGGCATTGGTTTTGCTGCGGTCGTGCAGACTCCAGCCAGGCAGGGTGGGCTCGGGGCCCATCTCGAATCCCCACTGCCCGAGGAGTTCATAGGTGGAGAAGTCGTGCTTGATCAGTTCGTAGTCCCAGCCCGCGGCCTCGCTTACTTTGGCGAGGACGGCGTGCAGCGCGTCGGGAATGGTCGGATCATAGGCGAGGTCTCTTTGGCGCTCGGTATGGCGGCCGTAGCGCGCGGATGGCAGCAGCAGGTTGTCGGGTGTGTCGGACGGTGCCTGGAGAGGCCGAATCCAGAGCCCCGGGCGCACATTGTGACTGCGAATGGAAGCGGCTAAAGCACCCATATCGGGATAGGCGGCCTTGTTCTTCCAGCCATCGTCGATGACGGTGAAGGGGCGCGGTCCCTGGCTCGGCGCCAGCGATGCGACCAGTTCTGCATCGCGGACGATCTGAGCCGCGGTGTTTTGTCCGTAGGCGTAGTACCAGTCGTTACTGCCATAGACCACAGTTGCCGGGCGGGGATGATCGCACAGTTTTTGGCAGAAAGCGTGTGGGGCACGGAGCGGATCGTCGACGGAGGAGCCCTGGCTTGTGACGACGATAGCGGCGAGCAGTTCACGATCGCCGAGCGCAACGCCGGAGCCGCCGTTGCATACGTTGAGCCAGAGGGAAATGCCGCGCGGGTCGATTTGCCAGAAGCAGAGGGCGCCTGCGCCAGTCTTCACTCCGTAGCCATGCAGGGCGTTGCCGTCCTCGACGAGGAAATACCAGGGCATGGCGCGCTCAGGAACCATGGAGCTCCAGTGCAGATCTCCATAGGAGCGTTCCCAGGCGTCGCCCAGGATGAGCAGGTCTTCGCGGAAGGTGGCGTTCCAGCGCAGGTGCACATGCGTGGGCTGAGCGCCGGATGCTGCGATGTGGATGGGCATGCCTTCCGCGCGCGGCTCGACGCGGACCTGTAGCCCGTTGCCGCTCCATTTGTCGCCGGCGCGCTGGAGCGTTATCGGATGGTCGAGGCCGGAGAACGCCATGGCGATGTCGGGGGTTCGCAGGATGTCTGTGAAATTATTTGGGCCACCTGGGGGTGCGGAGGCGGGAGTAAGAAGAGATGCCGCTGCCGATGTGGCAACACCGGTGCTGGCAAGACCCGCAATCAGCGTTCTGCGAGTTATGTGCTGCATGTTACTCCCTTATGGTCTGATTTATCGATTGGTGAGATGAGGGTAAGTATCTGCCGGTAATTCAATCACCTGTTCAGGCGAGTGCCTGTGAGTGCACGCTGTTGGTTGGCGGTGCGCCCTCGGCTTTGCCGGCAAAACAGGTGAACGGTTCCGCCGCGACCTGCCAATAGGGCATGAGGGTGATTTCCGGTAGCCCGCGCAGGCGATAGTGCAGCGGCGAATCGGGAACTGAATCCATCAAATCTCCAGCGCGTTCGGGATCGAAGTCTGCGGGCAGGGTAACGGCTGCGGCCCCGGTGGCTGCGTAGAGGATTGGGCCGTAGAGGATGGAATAGCGCACATGGCCGGGGATCTGATCGGCGCCGGTATAGCGAATCGCGCGAAAGCCGATGGGGAGTGTAAATTCAACTTTGTCTTCGCTGGACCATTCACGATGAATGGCTGTGTACGTTGCCGGCTTGCCGTGAGCGAGTACCTGGCCGTTGACGGAAATGGCCATGGGCTGGGTCGCCCACGAGGGCGTGCGCAGGTGCAGCGTGAAGCGCGTGGGTTGTGGAGCTGTGATGGCGCAGGCAACCTGCGGTGCGAAAGGAAAACGAGAGTCCATGGCCAGCTTTACGGCGCTGCCCTGGTGCTTCCATTCGATGGTGGACGGCTCATATAAGTGCAGATACAGGCCGTCATCGGAGATAGAGTAGATATGTTCCGGCAGTGAGCCGATGAGGCGGGTGCCCTGGCCTTCGCAACAGGTGTTGTGGCGGGTCGAGGCCTCTTTCTGGCCCTCAAGAATGGTGTGATAGCGAAGGCCATGACTGCCATCCTGATTGGCGAGAGCGACGTTGTAGATGGAGCGTTCGATCTCGGTGGCGAATCGCTCTTCGTCGGGATGCATGAGCTGAAAGCGCTGGCTAAGAAAGACCCAGAAGCTGTTACCGCAAAGCTCGCCCAACGGCTCGTGGAGATAATTGCTGTCGGGCGGATTGCGGCGGAACTCGATGATGGAAATGCTGCCGCCTGGCTGCTGCCAATGCGCGTTATAGAGTTCCCATCCGCCGAGCACCGCATCGTAATATCGCCGCTCGCCGGTGGCGCGATAGACATCGAGATAAGCTTCGTAATTCGTCAATAAATAGCAATGCGGGCGGTCATACGGGTATTGCCAAACCTGCAGAGGATCGCGACGGGCCAGTCCGTCGATACAGGCATTTTCGAGGAAGTATCTCTGGATCACCTGGGTATCGGCCGGCTTACCCACGGGACTAAGAGCTACGCGCGTGTTGGCTATCATGCCCTGGCCGCCCTGGGTTGCGCCGCGCAGTAATTCGGGCAGAATCTGCGTCTGCTGATTGAACCAGTCGTAATAACCGCGCAGCAGGTCGAAGCAGCGGGTGTCGCCGGCGTAGCCGGCTTCGAGAAGGCCATGCGTGAGCCAGGCGCGGGTATAGGCGGCGCGTTCGGAATAGAAGATCGTGTCCGCAGGATAGGCCATGATGTAGCCGTTGGACTCCCGACACTCCGCGATGCCGTCCACTACTTCGGTCATACGCTTTTGCAGCTCCGGGTCATGAATCCAGCGGAGGGTATTGCCAGCGCCCATCAGGAAGCGGCCGGCGTTGGAGCCGGCCAAATCCTCCTCCCAGAAGACGGCTTCGCCAGTCGCCTTATAGTTCTTAATTTTGCCGGTGCGCTCATAGAACTGGCGCAGAAGGTCGGCGGTCGAACAGGAGTCGAGGAGATAACGGATGTTGTTCTCCATCGCTGTGCGAAACAAGCCATTGCCCGGCACAATACCGGTTCTGGGCGCTTCGGCCTGATACTTCACAGGCTGCCAGTGCGTTGGGTCGGTGACGTTGTGCGGGACGTCGTAGCGGATCTGCTCTCCATCCTCGCGAGCAGGACGGGTGAGCTGGCGGAGATCGTCGGGATTGCCATAGGTCGGATCCGCAGAGGCCGCGCAGCCTTCGGCGACATCGTGGCCGTCAGAGAGAATGCCGATTTTGGCGATGGTCAGGGTGAACTGAGAACTGTCTTTCACACCGTCGCGCGTTTGTTGCCTCACCGGACGCAGGCGGGTGGCGGTTAGTCGCACATAGCGGGCGGGAGCGGAACGTACCGGGTAGCGGGTGATGTTGTCCTGTGGATCGGGGAAGTCGACGATGCTGCAGTCGGCGACGATCTGCGGGTTCGCGAAGTCTGCGTCGTCGGAGGCTTCGATTTTGAAGCGCAGCGGGAATCCCTCGCCGCCGTAGTAGCCATCGCGGCCCGGGTCCGTGTGGTCGCAGGCTGGGTAGAGAATGATGGCTTCAACTGGCAGGCTGCGGCCCAGGTCGATCTGCACCCATGTAGGTGTCGTGGGATTGGTGACTACCTTCGAACGGTAGGCGCGATAGTCCGTGGCCGGAGTCGCGGCCATGCGCATGCCGGTGAGATACGGTGCCAGTTGCGGTGCGGCCACCTCTGCCAGAAGTGCAGCAGGCGTCGATCGCTGGATGGCGATGATGCCGGCGCCGGCGCAGGCTGAGTTTCTCAGGAACGACCTTCTCGAAAGCGACATAGCTTCCCCCGGAACCCTCGCGGCCATGCTACAGCAGCTTCAGGCGATTCCGCACATGCGGCTGAGCGTCTCGACTACTGCTTGATCACGGTGCCGTCGCGGCGGCGAATTTCGCCCCATCCTCCATTGAGCGGGCTGGGCAGGAAGGGAGCTTTGGCGGCCTCTTTTTCGTCGATCTCAATGCCCCAGCCAGGATTCTCGTTGACCCAGAGATAGCCATCTTTCATAACCGGACAGCCCCTGAAGATCGCCTGAGTGCGCTCGTTGAACGGCGAATATTCCTGGATGCCGAAGTTATAACTCACTATGTCCAGAGTTACATTGGCCATATGGCCGACAGGCGAGACGTCACCGGGACCATGCCATGCTGTTTTGACGCCGTATTGCTCGGCGAGGATAGCAATCTTGCGCGACGGGCTGAATCCGCCGGCCTCGGAAAGGTGGACGCGGATGTAGTCGATGAGCTGTTCTTCGATGAGAGGCTGCCACTCGTGGGGACTGTTGAATAGTTCACCCATGGCGATGGGAGTAGCGCAGTTTTGGCGGATCTGGCGGAAGTACCCGAGGTCCTCCGGCGACAGCGGATCTTCGAGGAAGAACATGCGGTACTGTTCGGCCTCTTTGCAGAACTGCACGGCCTCGTTGGGTGTGAGGCGTTCATGCATGTCGTGGAGCAGCTCGACTTCGTCGCCCAGTTCGCGGCGGGAGATCTCGAGCAGCTTGAGGGCGCGGCGCATCTGGTAGGCCGGTTCGAAGAGCGGCTTGTCGTGGAGTGCCGGCATGCGGTCGGCCTTGCCATGCTGTGAGCCGTATCCGGCCATGCCGGGCAGCCCTACCTGGACGCGGATGTTGCGGAAGCCCTGAGCGAGATACTGCTTCGCATTGTCGATGACGTCCTGGAATTCGGCGCCGCTGGCGTGGGCATAGGTATCGACTGCTTCGCGACACTTACCGCCGGCGAGCTGATAGACGGGCATGCCGGCCTGACGACCTTTGATGTCCCACAATGCCTGATCGACACCACTAATGGCGTTATTCAGGACGGGACCGTTTCTCCAATAGGAGCTGTCGTAACAGGACTGCCAGATATCTTCGATGCGGTCGGTGGTCTTATTCAGGAGGAAGGGTTTGAGATATAACTCGACGGCTGGCTTGACTAAGTCGGCGCGCTGCGTGAAGGTGGCGCAGCCATAGCCATAGAGGCCGTCCTGATCGGTGGTAATTTTGACGACGGTGAGGCGGACGCCCTCGGGCTCGCACTCGATGACGCTGATGTCCTTGATCCGCGGCTGAGGCATGCCGCGAGTCGCGCGCGACACCTGCTCCTGGGCGCGGGTGATGCGGGGGGCCATGGCCAGCATGCCGGCTCCGGCAAAGCTCTTCAGGAAACCGCGACGCTCGATGGGCATTTCTGTTCTCTCCTGATTCGTTGGGCAGTTTGGTGCGGCAAGAACGGAAACGCGATTCTACCGGATGCGCAGATTGCGTGAACGCCCAGTTCATCAGGGGATGATTTTTGTCGGATGGTGCGAAGGGCGTGAGGTTGCGAAGTGGATGCAGGCATTCCTGGGATAGTAAGAAGAGGCAGCGCGGAGTGGACACGCGCTGCCGTTTCCGGGCCGGCTGGAAACGGAAAACATCCCTCAGGGGCTGGAAGCCCCATTATTTATGGGCCTTCGGCGGCACGACTGAAGTCGTGCCCTTTTAAAACCGGATTGATGCAACCAGTTCCAGTTCACGCCATCAGCTGCGAGAGCGGGGGATAGCGGAAGCGCGCCTTTGCAATGGGCGTGCCTACAACCTCGATGCGGTTCAGGTCGCGGGTGCCGACGCCGAGATGTTCGGCCAGACGCAGGGTGCTGTCGCAGGTTTCGAAAGGCGGAGTGCCGCGGTCGGCCATGGGATCGAATCCCATGACAGAAACGGCTACGGCGTCGGTGGAGACGCAGTTCAGTCCGGCGATGAGGAGACCAGGATGGATGGCGTTGTGCAGCGTTCCTCCGCCCTGATTCGGCAATTCGCCACCGTTCATGCTGTAAATGCCGTCGATGACCGCGAGGTGTATGGGCCGGGAGGCGACCAGATCGGCAGTGATGCGGGGCACGCGGTAGCCGGGGTCTTTCGACCAGTTGACATCAACGGGCTGAGGGGCGCTCTTCGGCGGAACGCGGGAGCCATCGTGCATGGGCCCGCGGTAGCCGCTGGGAACGATAGAGGGCTCATCCTCGGGTGCGTTCTGGCTGTAGATGGTGCAGGGCGTGATGCCGAAGCAGTTCTTCATGGAGAGGGTAACGCCGGCGGTGCGGTGCTCCTTGAGCTTGGCGAGGGAGACGAAGACGTCAGTATCGCGATAGGAGTGGTTCAGATCGTAGCCGTGGTACATGAGGCCACCGCCGGGCACCATGAAGCGCGCATAGGTTTTGCCGCTGCCGAGATAGTTGGTGTTTTCGAATTCAACCCGGTGCGCAGCGCTGGCAAGGTCCTGGGGCTTCCAGCCGGCGGAGACCATAAAATCCTCGAGCGGCCTGGTGCCGATGGGCGCACTTTCGAGCAGGCGGATGCGCGTCGCGCCCGCGTCTCCCAACTGGGCAATCAGAGTGCCGATGACCTGAGGGTGGACCCAGTGCGTCATCTCGAGCGGCGAGTTGTTGAGGCGGTCGTTGGTGGGGCCGGTCATGTTGAGTTTGATGGCGACGGTTTTGCCGCGGACGAGGGACTGGAGGCCTCCCAGCTGATCGAACATGGTGGCCATGGTGGTGGCCACGCGCCGGTCATATTCGGGACACAGGCCGATAGCGACGCGGCTCTCGGGCGTACGCTGAGCCGACAGCAGCGAAGAGTGGGTCATGTACGCGCCGGCAGCCATGCCCATGGTGCCGAGAAACTTCCTGCGGGAGCAATTGCTTGTCATGTTGGCCGACCTCTCCGTTCGCCTCGCAGGGCCGCGAGCGTCGAGAGGTGGAAATGCGAGACCCCGCGAACGCGAGCGCCTGCCGTCTTCCCGGAAATTGTACCCCCGGGTTCGTGTGTCGCGCGAGGACGGGAGTTCCTGATTGAACAACCCGTTCAAATATTCGAGATGGTCGCGGTTGAGCCGTCGAACTTGGTGAACTGGACGGTGAAGGGTTCGGTATAAGTGCAGGCTAAGTCGCGCAGAAAGCTGATGGCCACCGCTTCTCCCAGCAGCAGGGAGATATTACTGTCGCTGCGCCAGTGGATGCCGGGATGCAGACCATGAGCAAAGGTGACGTTGTGGCCCAGCTTGTTCAGCTCTCCATTGACGGTGAGAGCAGCGGCGGGGCCACCCTCCTCGCTGCCGTTCCACGGCTCGAGACGGGTTCCGTCATTGCTCGGCATCTGCGGGTTCGGCAGCGCATAAGTACCGTCGAAGAAGAACTTGAGGATGGTGATGCAGGCTCCTCCCACGGCTCCGTGGCCGGTGGGATAAGCGGGGTGGGCCGGTGATCCTTCAGGGAAGGCCTGAGAGAGGAGCCAGGTACCATATTTCCTGTAGCTGCGATCGACAGCGCTCGAGTTGAGGACATTGTCATGGGGTGAGCCGTCGAAGCCCACGCCGCTTTTGATGAGGTGCACGAGGCCGCCTCCCGACTCAGGACGATGACGCAGATGCACCAGCCATTTCTGGTACCAGACGGCATTGAGCGCAATTTTGGACACCTGCGCCAGCACTGAAGCGAAATCGGGAGCGCCAAAGGTGCCGAAGCCGTTCTGCGTTTTGGAGCCGACGTAGGGATTGCCCGGATTGACCGGGGCGTTGATCGAGCTCAGGACGAGATACGCCGTGAAGTATTCCTGATAGAGCACGTCGACGTGCGTGTAGGCGGCGAGGCCTCGCCCATTGTGCAGGTAGCGAGGAGTGGGATCTGTCTGGTTGGCCAGGCCGGTTGCGATGCCGTTCTGCACATCCTGCCAGGTGGCAAGATCCGTCATGTAGTCGAGGTCGCGCCGGTAGGTGATGCACTTCTGGCTGATTGGCTGCGCGCCGAGGACGGTGGGTGTGACGAGGAACTGCGAAAGATACGGCCCGATGGTTTCGTCGGGAAAGGTGCCGCGAAAGAGCAGGCGCGGCGTGACTGTGCCGTTCTCCGTGGGGCCGGCATAAGAGGGAAGAACGGAAAGCTCCTCGGCGGCCTCGATGGCGATGGGGTTGCGCGAGTATTCAGAGAAGGCGACGTCGCGGAGCAGGGAACACCAGTAAAGCTCGACCAGCTCGGTGGCATAGGCCTCGCTGTCCAGGGCGGGCGCAGGCGGGACCACGGGCGAAGCGAACTCCTGATTAGCCGGCGAGAGCGCATTGCCGAACTGGCTGCAATCGGAACCCATGAAGGTATAGGCGTAGGCAGCCATGGGGCCGTTGAGGGTGCGCGTTCCGCCCAGCTGGATGGCTTCGAAGTCGGAGAAGAGGCCGGTGGAGAGAGCATGGAGGAAAGTCGCGTAAGCGGCTAAGTCGACTTTTCCGGGACTGGCCTGGCGGATGCACTTGGTGTAGGTGCCGCATTTATCGGCGTAGAGCGCCTCGTCGCCATTGTCGGTGTGCGGGGGAATCGGCGTCAGCGCCTGCACGGTCGCGGAGTTGAAGCGGCGCGCAAAGAAGTCGAGCAGGCGAGGATCGGAAAGCGGCGGAGCGCAGGGCGGCGCCACTGGAACTGAGCAGGGATTGGGCATCGATGGCTCCTCTCGAATGTGCTGGGCCGGGTATCTCCTTTACGCACGGGGGCCGAGCAGAAAACGCTACGGCTGCGAATCATACCATCGGATCTTTGTACAGAGGTTGAAGCTGGAGGCCGAGGAGGCTGCGCGAGTGGATTAGTATGCATCTTTGCGCGTTTGCGCGCCGTTCGTGTTCGTCCAGACCATCATGACCAAGGAGATCTTCTTCTGTGCCGATTCGTTCGATTGCTCCCCGAAGTTTTCCAGCAAGGAGGCCGAGTCAACCGCAGCTGCAGCCCGGCAAGCGATGCAGTGTTTCGAACTGGCTGGGCAACGGCTTCGTGGCGCTGGCTCTTCTCCTCACACTACACTCGGTGATGGCGCAGCAGGCGCGGGCGCAGAACGCGAGCAGCATGCAGGCGCCTCATCCCTGGGATCAGAATCCGAACGGTATGCATATCTACATCTGGGCTGGACTGAAGTCGCATCTCGCGGGGCAGCACGACTATCCGCAGTTCCTCGCGGACTGGAGCAAGATTCTCACCGAGCATGGAGCCGTGGTCGATGGGGCTCTGCATGCGCCGCGCGCTGCCGATCTGGAGCACACCGACGTCGTCATCATCTACAAGGGCGATGCCGGTTATCTGAGCGACGAAGAGAAGGCCACGCTGGAGGCGTATATCCGGCGGGGCGGCGGTCTGGTGAGCATTCACGATTCGCTGTGCGGTCCGGATCCGGAATACTTCGCGACGACGCTGGTGGGCGGCGGCAAGAAGCACGGCGAGGTGAACTACACGCTGGGAGCGCCGATTCCGTACACGGTCGTCGACCCGGGCGATCCGATCATGAAGGGGATGACGAACATCATCATCTTCGACGAAGCCTTCTATAACATGACGTGGGCGCAGGATCCGAAGATCCATGTGCTGGCCACGGCGGTGATTCCGGGGACGCCCAGCGCAGGCGCGCACAAAGGCGAGGTGGTGCCGCAGATCTGGACGTATGAGCACACGCTGCCAGGAGGCGAACCGGCGCGGGCGTTTGTGTGGATGCAGGGGCACGAGTACGCAAATTTCTCGAATTACCAGATCCAGCAGATGCTGCTGCGTGGCATTGCCTGGGCGGGGAAGAAGCCGGTGGATTCGCTGGTTGATTATGTGCCGCCGAAGCCGCCGCGGATGCAGGCTCCGGGCGCGGAGCGATAGCCGATATCTGAGTGGAATCCCACATCTGCCAACTGCGGGCAGATGATGGGGCACCCAGGATCGGCTGAACAGCCGGGCTCAGGGAGCGAGGCCGTTCGTGCCGATGGGAAGCGAACTGCTCAGTGTCTGCTCGCGTTGTCGCCGGATGGCTTCGGGATCCAAATAGAGCCAGCAGAGCGCTGATCCGGTTGCCGCCGCGACCATGGTGTCGAGGAGAACGTTCCAGTGGCCGCCGGTGCGCTGGAGAATGATGCCGCCCACGACCGGGGCGACGAAGCCAGCGAGATTGCCGAGCATGTTCATGGTGGCGGCGACGGTCGCGGTATAGGGACCGCCGATGTCGACGCATGCGTCCCAGGAGATGGGCATGGTGAGGTCGCTGGAGAAGCTGGCGAGTCCCATCGCGAGCATGGCGAGAACAACGGAGCTGATGTGGGTCATCGCGAAGAGCAGAATGGCGGTGCCGAGGAAGCCGCCGACAGCGATGGTGCGGCGGGGCAGCTTTTTAGGAGCGAGGCCCGTGGCCAGCGAACCAAATCCGCCGAAGAGAAGCGGCAGCACGGCAAAGGCTGCGGCGCGCTCCGGCGACTGGCCGCGGCCTTCGCGCAAATACGTGGGCAGCCAGGTGATGTAGAAGTACCAGACGTAGGAGAAACAGAAATACTGGAGCGCGAGGAAGAAGACTGGGCGGGTGAGCAGCAGTGACATCCAGTGAGGCTGACCGGCCTGGTGGGTGGTCAGGAGGCGCGAATTTCTCAGCAACTCCAGCTCTTCGGCATTGAGCGAGGGATGTTTTGCGGGGTCGTCGCGGAACCAGAAGAGAAAGACGGCGCACCAGAGAATGCCGAGCGCAGCAAAGCTGACGAAGGCCCATCGCCAGCCGAACCAGCTGATGCAAAGCAGGGCCAGCGGCGGAGTGATGGCTCCTCCCCAGCGCGCGGAAGCCCACAGCAGGGCTTGCGCGGTAACGCGCTCGCGCGCCGGCAGCCAGGCGCTGAGCATGCGCGTGAGGTTAGGGAAGCAGCCGGCCTCGCCGGCTCCAAAGAGGAAGCGAATGATGTAGAGCGAGACAACGTTCCAGGCGGCTCCGGTGAGCGCGGTGAAGGCAGACCAGGCGAGCACGATCTGCGTCAGCACGCGGCGCACTCCCAGGCGGTCGCCGAGCAGGCCCACGGGGACTTCGAAGAGCGCATACGATAACCCAAACGCGCCGAAGATCAGGCCCATTTGCTGCTTGGGAATATGCAGGTCGTGGGCGATGGGGCCAGCGGCTTCGGAGATGGCGACGCGCTGCACATAGGAAAGCACGGCGAGGCCAATAGCCAGGGCAACCACGCTGTATCGGGTGCGGCTGGCCTTCATGGGCGGGTCTCCGGGGGTTGCGATGCAGGCAGGCTCCAGGCGCAAAGAGTATCGCCGGCTCCAAAGACGAGGTACTGTCGGCCATCCAGCAGATAGGTAATGATGCCTCCCGATTCGTTGGCGCCGAGTTCACGGTGCCAGAGGATCTGGCCGCGATCGGCACTGAAGATGATGAAATTCTTTTGATCGTCGCCGCTGATGAGGAGATTGCCGGCAGTGGTCAGGATGCTGGGACCTACCGTCGTTGATGCGTTGTTCAGATTCGGATAGGTGTGCTGCCAAACGGCATTGCCGGTGAGAGGATCGATCGCCTTGAGCACACGGCGCGCATAGCCGATGCCAGCGCCGGTGCCTCCATAGCCGGAGGGCTGCGCGCTGTCGTCGGTCAGATAGTAGATGGCTTTGCCTTCAACCGCATTGACATAGAAGAGCCCGGTTTGCGGATTGTACGCGGGTGCGGGCCAGTTGGTCGCATTGACGATGTTGATGGAACCGCCGATGGAGGGATCTTTGTCAGGGATGGGGATGGGCTCTCCCTGGGGCGAGAGGCCGGAGGAATAGTCGAGTGGGACATAGGGCTTTACTACAAGGTGCTGGCCGGTGACGCGATCGAGGGTAACGAAGAAACCGTTGCGCGCTGCCTGGGCGAGCAGGCGACGCTGCCTGCCATCGATGATGCGGTCGAAAAGGATGGGCGCCGTTGTGTTGTCGAAGTCATGCGTGTCGTGCGGCGACACCTGGAAGTACCACTGCAGTTTGCCTGTGTCGGCGTTGAGGGCAACGATGGATTCCGTCCAGAGATTGGCGCCGGGGCGTCCCTGACCGGCAAAAACGGGATTGGTATTGCCGGTGGGCCAGTAAAGAAGATTGAGCTCAGGATCGTATGTGCCGGGCATCCACGTCATGCCGCCGCCGTGATCGGAGGCCGCTTCGTTCGGCCATGTCTTCAACGCCGGGTCTCCCTGGCGCGGCGTGGACCACCAGGTCCATTGCAGGTCGCCGGTCGCGGGATCGAAGGAATCAAGGAAGCCAGGCATATCCATCGCGTCGCCACCCACGCCGACGATGACGTGGTTGTTGATGACCAACGGGGCCGATGTAGAGAAGTACTGTTTGCGGGCGTCGGCGTAGTTTTTGCGCCACAGTTCCTGGCCCGTTTTCGCATTGAGCGCGATGAGCCAGTTATCCGGCGTTTCGAAAAAAACAGTGGACTCCCAGATGCCGACGCCACGCTGGCCCACGAGATGGCCGCCGTGATCGATCCAGTCGTAGTGCCAGACTTCTTTGCCGGTGTGGGCATCGAGCGCCCAGACATGATCGGGGATGGTGAAGTAAAGCAGGCCATCGATGAGAAGCGGCGTGGATTTGATGACGGGACCGGCCATGCCGCGCAGAATGCCGACTCCGCTGATTCGGTAGGTCCACTGTTCGCGGAGCTGATTGAGACTGGACGGAGCTATTTGCGTGAGGGTGCTGTAGCGCTGGCCGCTGGTATCGCCGTTGAAGGTCGGCCAGCTGGTGGCCGGGATTTTGCTCGCGGCATCGGAAGCGGTGTGGCGCGCGGGGGCGGCTGCGCCAGCCAGCGCGGCGGTCGCGAAGATCGCCCAGAATGCCGGGGGCCACTTCAACGCTGCGTCTCCAGCCAGGCGGTGACGTTGTGCATGTCATTGTTGGTCAGGGTCATGATCATCGCCTGATGCGCTGCCAGAGGATCCTTCATCTCGACGCGGACTCCGGGACCGCGGTCGATCGCGTGCGTCTGGCCGGCGCTGTCGATCAGAGTGATGCGGAAATCGCTGACCTGGGTGACGCGGCCGGTGATGGTGTGATGATCCGCTGTGGTGACGGTGGCCGTGGGCGCGAGTGACGGATCGCCGGTGCGGGATGGCCAGATCCAGCCGCGCTGCAGTTGCTCGGGTGCGCGGAAGCGGATCGCAAAGTGGGCGAAGGTTTCTTCGTTATGGCAGGAGAAGCAGTGATTCTGCACGTACGCGTGGCCCTCAGCGGCATTGCCGACGAGGATATTCAGCACGTGGTAGGTTCCACGATTCGCAACGTCTTCGACCTGGAGATGCAGGAACTCGGCAATGTCGTGCAGTTGATCGTCGGAGAAGGCTGCGAAGGCAGGCATGCCACGGTCGGGGCGGCCCTTCTTCAGGAAAGGCAGAAGGCGTTCGCCGTGAGTGTCGTCGAGCACTTCATCGGACGTGATCAGGCTGGGGGCGGTGGCGCCTCGCGCCTGGGGTCCATGACAGAACGCGCAGTTTCGCTGGAACAGAGGTTCGCCATGGGCTGCCGCAACTTTGTCGGGCTCTGGGCCGAGGCCGAGGAAGGCGCGGGTCGAGGCCGCGCGCTGCTCGGGCGTCATCTGCTGCCAGGGCACTGGATGCTGCCGACTGGGTTGAGTGGCGGGCTCGACTTCCTGGCTGATCGCGATCCCGGTCAGAAGCAGACCGCCGAAAAGCGCGAGGAGAAGGGCGCGACGAGAACCGCGATGTTGCTGGATGGAAGACGAGACCGCGCGTCGGCCACCCGGATTGCCGCTCAGTCTCTGCCTTTGCAAACGCGCCCCGTCGGATGAGAATCCAGCAGCGGCGTCTCTGGCTGTTTAGCCGCCGGGGGCAAGTATACAAAGAGGGCGGGGTCGCGAGCGAACTGCAGGGCCGGAGCGGATTGCCTTGTGCGGACCGTGCGGTCGGCTATCAAGCCAGGGCGGCCCGTCCTCTGTGCTCACTGGCGCGGTGAGTTTGAAGTTCGTTCAGGAACAACCACAGATCCTTCGACTCCGTTCCCGCGAGATGCGGGGCAACGGAGTTTCAGAATGACAGCGGAATTATGTTGCGAACTTCCAACGCACGACGCTAGCTGTGCTTCATCACCTTGCCGCTGCTGGCGTCCACATAGGTGGCGTAGCCTGACTTCTTCGTGCCCCACACCACATACCAGACCGGGGTCTGGAACCTATAGGTATCGCCCATCTCGAAGGTCGAGAGCGGCTTGTCAGGATTCTTCTTCAGCCACTCCGCAGCGTCGGCGGCTGCAGCTTTGTAGGCTGCGTCGGAGTCGATGTTGAATTCGCCCAGATCGACCGGCATGGCATCGCGGGTCGCGCCGGCCCACGGCATGGCCAGCCCGGCGTCCACACCCTTGAAGGTATCCGGCGGAATATTGGTGATGGAGTAAGTGAAGACCCTGTATTGGCGAAGGCTGGGCGCGGCGAAGACGGCTTCCCATTGCGCCGCCATGCCAGCGCTGTTCTTAAAGCCCGGCAGCTCCTTCGCGGTCATCCGCAGGACGACGACGTCGGAGGCCCACGCATGAGCCGCGGTATACATCGGCGCAAAGGCGGTTTTGGCAGCTACCACCTGCGGAGGAGCCGCGGGTTTGCTGGCCGCTTGGGGTTGACTGGCGGGTGTAGGCGAAATGGGAGTCTGCGCGCAGCCTGCAAAAAGCAGGACTGCCAGGGTCGCGCCGAACACAGAAGATCTGAGCAAAATCCTCATCGGAGTCCCTCCACTATCGTGATCAGGAGGCGGCACTCAGCGAGAGAGCAACCATCGCCGCGAGGGCTGACCGCACACCATTATGATCCGAAGTTTGGCTTCCGGCAGATGTGACCGGAATCACCGGACTTAGGGATGAGGAAAACCCGGGAGGATTGTTGGTTCAGGGACCCATACTGGCCGGGGTACAGGGGTTGTAGCCCAGCGAAGCGGCGGAAACGGGAACCGGAGGGGTTGGGGGCGTGGCCCAGGGCACGCTGGTGAAGTCGAAGAAGTCGAGCAGATTGGGCTGCGCGGCGTCGCGGGCGGTCAGATGCGCTGTGGGGCCGATGAAGCGGGTTTCGACGAACTGGATGACGGCGGTGTGGTCCATAGGGATATGCGAGACGTAGTGCCTCCGCGCGAAGGGAGAGATGATCATATTGGGCACGCGGAAGCCGATCTGCGCGGCAAAGCCCTGGGCCTGGGCGGCGTCTCCGGTATGAGCGCCGGGGCTGCCGGAGCGGAGATCGCAGTGCGTCGTCGCCACAGTGCCGCTGGGCGGCAGGCAAGGCCAGTAAGAATCGGGATTGACGGCGACCGATCCGATGTCGGGGATGGATCCCAGCGAAGTATCGGTGTTGTCGTTGGAGTGGCCGGGCACCGGCGGCACGTGATCGTAAGGGCCACCGCCTTCGTCGTAGCTGAAGAAGAAGACCGAGTCCTTCCACGAAGAGCTGGACATCAGCGCGTTGACGATCTTCGCCACTTCGGCCTGTCCGAGGAGAACGGACTGGCCGGAGCCGGGATGCTCGTCATTGACTCCGTAGCCGGCCTCGATGAAGACGAAGCTGGCCAGGTTTCCGTTGGCGAGGTCGGTAAAGTACTGGCCGATCGGAGCCACGTGGTTGGTGTCGATGCAGAAGTAGTTGGAAGTATCGCCGACAACGCTGGAGGGCTGCGTGGTGCCGGTGCAGGGCGCCTGCGATGGGTTCTCGTAGAGGTACTTATGCGTGTAATTGATGTAGCCGAGCGTGGTGGCGGGATAGTTGGCCGATCCCGAAGTCTCGCAGTCGTCACCGTCCAGGCAGTCGCTGGCGTTCACAGTGTAGTAGACCTTCCACGAGACGCTGGCCTGATCAAGCTCCTGGAAGATAGAGGGAAGATTGAGACCGCCGAGGTGGTCGTCGCTGCCGGGATCGAAGGCCAGACCCTGAGTGGTGCCGCCGGTATACGTGGACAGGCGGTTGGGCGTGCTTTTGCTGGCCATGGGTGAGAACCAGCGGTCGGAGAGGGCAAACTGCGACGCCATGAAGTAGTAGTAGTTCAGGAAATCCTGGTCGTAATAACCCATGGCGCGCTGACCGGTACTGTCGGTGAATTGCCCGGAGCATGTCATCGATGTCGCGCAGCTGTTGTTAAAGCCCTCTGCATTGTGGACGAAGCCGTCCATATTGATGGGGCGGGTGGTGAGGAAGTTATAGCGATTCACATCGCCGAAGCTTTCGAGCCATGCGGAAGAAGCATCGTCGATACAGGTGCTGCGGAATTTGAAAAGCGCTATGGACTGTCCCTCGTCGGTCTCATTGCTGAGGGTGAGCTTGTCATCGATTCCATCGACGTTGTAGGTGTTGCCATCGTCGCCGACGTTCCAGCTGTTCGAGGTGCGATAGGGATTGAGCATCCCGAAGTAGTTATCGAAGGTATGGTTCTCCTGGAGCATGAAGAGGACATGGTTGATCGACTGGATGCTGCCGGCGGTGACGGTCACGGTAGCCGTCGCGGTGGCGTTGCCGCCGGCTCCAGTAGCGGTCGCGGTGTAAGTGGTGGTGGCAGCAGGAGTGACGGACTGGGTGCCTCCGGTGGCGGCCAGGCTATAGCTGCTTCCGTCGGAGCCGGCAACGGTGACCTGCGTGGCGTTGGTAGCAGTGACCGTGAGGGTTGAGGAGGCCTTCGGCGAGATATTCGAAGGACTGGCGACGATGGTTACGGTCGGGGCAGAAGTCTTGGCCGAGACGGTTACGGTGGCTGTGGCCGATGCGTTGCCGCCCGATCCGGTCGCCTGCGCTGTGTAGGTCGTGGTCGCAGCGGGCGTCACGGACTGGGTGCCACCGGTCGCGGCGAGCGTATAGCTGCTGCCGTCGGAGCCTGTGATGGTGACCTGGGTCGCGTTCGAGGCGCTTACCGTGAGGGTAGAAGAGCTACCCGCCACGACCGAGGCAGGCGAGGCTGTGACGCTGACGGTTGGGACCGGAGGCGGAGGCTTGGTGCCGCTGCTAGAACCGCAGCCAGCGCAGGCGAGCAGCAGAGCAGAGAGCAGCAGCAAAGAGCCGTGGGAAAAGACCGCGTTGCGGCGTTCGTGCATAGTGTGGGTTATCCCTCAGTGTCCGCTAACAGCAACGTCTGCTCGCGACCGGTCCGTGCTCATCGCGATCACTCCGAGAGCCGCACTCCGCTATGGAGAAACGGAACGTACCTGATCAGCGTTGGATGCAGTTTTTGAGAGGGATTGAGAGGTTCTTTGAGAAAAATGCAGGGCGGTCGCGGCTGTTACCTGGCTACGCGATTCTAACGCCGGTTGCCGGATGAGCGCGCAGCCAGGCTTCGCCGGCGATATAGGTGCTCGTGAAGCCGATCCAGAAGGCGATGCCAAAGAACTGATTGAACGAGAGATGGGTGATCGACCGGGTGGCAAAGAAGACGCCCATGACGGGGCGCGTGGTGGCGATGCCCAGCAGCACGGCGATGCCGCGGGTCATCCACTCGCGGTGAAGGAGCAGGTCGCCGCGTCGCCACAGAAACCAGGCGCGGCCCAGGCAGAAGAGAAACAGGCCATCGTAGAGAATAACCGCCGAGGCTTCGTTGAGGCCGCCGACAGGATGCAGGCTCAGGAAGAAAGCCGTCACTCCGATGATGACGCCGAGGATGAACATAGCCTGGGTGATGCGGCGATGGAGTCGGATGCGGGTGCGGACGCGTCGGGAGAACCATGCGGGCAGAAGTATGGCGAAGAAGAGCGCAGGAATGATGTGCGCGAGCGTGAGGGCGCGGCGCGCTGCGAATGCGTTGTTCAGACTGGCGAGGGAGGCATCGCGTGGAGCAGGGAGCGGCAGCGCCAGCATGACGATGCCCTGGAGAGCGGCAGCGACGGCGATGAAGCAAAGCAGCAGGAAGAAGGTCCAGACGAGGCGCGAGGCAGGAGGATGCGCAACGACTGGAGATGTTGTCGTGTTCATGGCGATCTCCTCCTCAATAAGGCTACGGCCAGAAATCTATGCGTGCTGAGCGATGGACTCGGCACCGCGATGCGCGGGGATTCTAGATGGCAGAGTGACGGCGATGCCAATCATCCAGACGATGCTGAGGAAGCGGCCGACCGGGATGAAGTATCCAGCACTCCAGACGAGCAGTGTCAGGCTGGCGAGTTCGCTGGCCACCGCGACGACGAGGCCGAGAACCATCAGCCAGCGGGGAATGAGACGGTAGAGACCGGCCGTGATTGAGACTCCGGCAACGAAGAGGCCGAGGGGCACGACGAAGCCGGGTCCGCCACCGGCAAAGCCGAGGGCCTCGAGCGCTCGGACTGTGCCATCGACGCCTGCGATACCGGGGCGGGTCAGCGACCAGAGCGCCAGGCCGGAGAGAAGAAGCATTCCCATGGCCGTGATGCCGCCGACCAACGCAATCATTTCACCGGCCGCGCGCACACGCAGGAAGCGCAGACGGCTGACCACGGTGGCGACGAAGATTCCGAGGGGGACGGCGGATCCGAATTCGCAGAAGGATCCCAGACGCAGAGATCGGGAGATTCCGGCCACGAAGGCGATCGCTGCCGCAGATTCGTGGGGAATCCTGAATGCGGCATTCAGAGTGGCGCCGCCGACGGCCATCAGCACCGTATAGACGATGACCAGCAGCAGGAGGGATGGTCCGCGGTGGCGGATCTGCGGAACGGCGACCGACTGCGATGATGACATCATGAAATAATTACTATCATAAACGATTATTGTCTGCAATAATATTCGTAATGGAGAATGAACGACCGAATCGCGGCTCTTTTGCCGCCTTTTTACTGGCTCAGGTAGGTGCACTGGCTGCGCGGCAATTCGGAGAACGAATGCAGCCGATTGGGTTGACACCGCCGCATGCGGGGATTCTGCGCATGCTGGCTCTGTCTGCGGGGATAAGCCAGCGGGATCTGGCGGACCGTTTGGGGATGCACGCCAGCCGGCTGGTGGCGGTGGTGGATGAGCTGGAGTCGCTGGGGCTCGTGGTGCGGACGGCGAACTCCGAAGACCGGCGCAGTTACGCGCTCGAGCTGACGCCCGCTGGCAGAGAGAAGCTGGCGGAGGTGGGGAAAGTGGCGCGCGAGCACAATGAGGCTCTCTGCGCATCTCTGAGTGTCGAAGAACGTGAGATGCTGGCGGGGCTGCTGCAGCGGATCGCGGACGCGCAGGGACTCGGCCGGGGCGTGCATCCGGGATACAGCCGGCTGGGGGAGGACCCGCCGTCCGGGCGGATGCGCCTTCGGCGCGGGAGCGTTCAGGGACCGTCGTGAGGGAGTGATGGTGTCGGACCTCGAAGTCCGGCTCCTGATCCACTTACGCGGCGTACGGGCGCACGATGCGCGATCCACGCAGGCCATACCAGGTGATGAACGCATAGCAGAGGATGGGCAGGATAAAGGCGTGATGAATGCCGATGCGGTCGGCCAGCAGTCCCTGTAACTCAGGGATGATGGCGCCGCCGACGATGGCGGTGATGAGCAGCCCGGAGGCTTCGCCGGTGAGCGGGCCCATCTCAGCAATGCCCAGAGTGAAGATGCTGGGGAACTGAATGGAGTTAAAGAGGCCGACGAGGAGGATGCTCCAGACCGCGATGGAGCCGTTGGTCAGCATGGAAACGATAACCAGGATCGTGGCGCAGACGGCGCACACGGCAAGCAGCTTGCCGGCGCGAATGCGCTGGAGAAGGGCTGAGCCGATAAAGCGGCCGAGCATGAGGCCGCCCCAGTAGAGGGGAACCCAGCTGCCGAGGAATTTTGCCAGGAAAAGAAGCAGTGTGGCTGAGGCGGCGTGGAGCGAACTGCCCCCGGCAGCCGTGGCGAGGCCGCCGATCTCCGGACGTGCAAAGTAATTGATGAGGAAGCTGCCGATGGCGACCTCAGCGCCGACATAGACGCAGATGCCGATGGCTCCAAAGACCACGTGCGGATGACTCCAGATGCCCTCACCATGCTTGTGCAGAACCGAGGGCCGGAAGTCTTTGGTGGTCTCGATGCGAGGAAACTTGTACATGGCGATGGCCAGTCCGAGGAGGATTAGAGCCAAAGCGATGCCGAGGTAGGGAATGTTGACGGTGGAGGCTTCGTGCACGCGATAGGCGTGGAGCGCCTCGGGGGAAAGAGAATTTGGATTGGTGACGACTTTGCCCGCGGTGCGCAGGATGACAAGGGCGCCGAACCACGGGCCGATGACCGTTCCCAGGGAGTTGAACGCCTGGGTGAGGTTGAGGCGGCTGGACGCCGTGGCCGGCGGTCCAAGGACCGCGACGTAGGGGTTCGCGGCCACCTGTAATGCGGTAATGCCTGCCGCGAGAACGATCAGCGCACCAAGGAAGAGTGGGAAGGAGGGTACTTTGGCTGCAGGAATAAAGAGCAGAGCACCCAGGCCCATGGTGAGCAGACCGACCACCATGGTGCGCTTGTAGCCGATCCACTCAACGACTTTGCCTGACGGCATGCCGAGGATGGCATAGGTCGAGAAAAAGGCGAACTGCACGAGCATCACTTTCGCGTAGTTGAGCTCGAAGATGGATTTGAGGTGGGGGATGAGGATGTCGTTGAGCGAGGTCAGGAAGCCCCACATGAAGAAGAGCGTGGTGACCATGGCCAGAGCGCTGCCATAGCTGGTGCTCTCGCCGGGGGCGACCCTGACGGTATTGGAACTGCCGGTGCCGGAGATTGCCATTTGTGTCGGTGAGCCTCAAAAATGGGTAGATGTCCGTTTGCGGACAAAAGGTACAGTGAAAGGCGTGCAGCGAAGCGCCAAAGGCGATCATACCTCTCCGAGCGGGAAGCCCGGAAAGGTATCGATACCACGTCACACGGGAACAATTTCCTTTCTGAAACTTTAGGGTGGTTGCCCCGTCAGTAAGGCAAGGCCTCCGCTGCCGGAGATACGATGTTAAAGATGGTTCGGACACGACCAGGGCTGTTCTCGTTGGTTGTTATTGCAGGGTTGTGCCTGGCCTCCGGCGGTGGGTGCCTCCAGGCGTGGGCGCAGCAGGCGGGCGCGGCCTCGAACCGCGTCATGGGCACGGTTTCGTCGGTGTCGGGCGACACGGTAGCGGTCAAAACAGATTCCGGAGCGTCAGTGAATGTGACGGTTCCGGACAGCGCAAAAATTCTGCGCACGGCTCCGGGCCAGAAGACGCTGGCGGGTGCCGCAAAGATCGCTGTAGGCGATATCGGTACAGGCGATCGAGTGCTGATGGTTGTGGCGGGCGATCCACCGTCCGCGACTATCGTCGTAGTCAACAAGAAGAGCGACATCGAGGCGAAGCAGCAGCAGGAAGAGGCCGACTGGCAGCGGCGCGGCGTCGGCGGCCTGGTGAAGTCGGTGGATGCGGGCAGCGGGACGGTCACGATCGCGTCGGGCGCGAAGACCATCACCATCCACACGACGCCATCGACGGTGGTGCGGCGGTACGCGCCGGATTCGGTAAAGTTCAGCGACGCGCAGACTTCGACATTGGCGGCGATTCAGCCGGGCGATCAGGTGACAGCGCGCGGCGACAAGAGCCCTGATGGAAATGAAGTGACCGCAGAGGAGATCGTGTCAGGGTCGTTCCGCAACATCGCCGGCATGGTTGTTTCGACGGATGCGAATGCCGGGAGCTTCACGGTGAGAGACCTCGTGACCAAAAAGACGGTGACGATCAGGACGACACCGGATTCGGACATGCGCAAACTGGATGGCCAGATGGCGCAGATGATCGCAGCCAGGCTGAAGGCGGGCGGAGCGGGTCAGCACGGGGAAGGCAATGGTGGCGGGTCGGCGCATATGGCTGCGGCGGGCGGTCCTCCACAGGGCGGTCCCGGTGGCGGGCCTGAAGGACCGGGACGGTCCGGACCGGGCGGAGCCGGCGGAGCAGCGAGCGGCAATGCCGGTGGGCTGGCGCGTGTGTTGCAGCGCTCGCCCGAGATTCACGTCAGCGATCTGCACAAGGGCGATGCAGTCATGATCGTCGCCACCTCCGGCAATCCCGAGGAGGCAACGGCAATTCGATTGGTGGCCGGGGTCGAACCGATGCTGCAGGCATCGGCCAGCGGTAGTCAGAGCATGTTCTCGTCCGCATGGAGTCTCGGCGGTGGAACCGGCGGCGGCGACCAGGGCGGAGAAGGGAACCCGTAGACCTCATCCAAGCAAGAGCGGGTGGTGCACCGGGAGCGGGGTTGCTCTGGAGCACGGGCCGATTCGAGGAGTGCCGCAGGGTCCGGTGAAGATGCGGCACGGACGAAAACAAATCTATCTGAGGTAGCGGGAAACTGTGGAATTCAGAATTCTCAATTGCTTGAAGTGTCTGAACGGAGTCGGTTTGGTCCTGGTTGCAGGGTTAGCCCTGGGGACCGGCCCGACGGTCCATGCACAAAATACGGCAGCGACGGCTCCCAAGGCTACGGGAGGTCTTCGCGGTCAGGTGACTGATCCTTCGGGCGCGGTGATTCCGAATGCAACAGTGGTGGTGAGGACGACATCGGGCCAAATTGCCGGCAAGGCGACTTCGGACAGCGGCGGCGCCTACGCAGTGAGGGGTCTTGCGCCCGGAACCTACAGCGTGACAGTGACCGCGCAGGGTTTCGCGGCATACGGTGTCGCGAACATCGCCGTGGGCGCGCAGATGAAGAGCCTCAATCCCGCGCTGCAGATTGAAGTGGCGCAGCAGGAAGTTCAGGTTCAGGCCGAGAACACCACCCAGATCAGCACCAGCCCGGATGCGAATGCGAATGCGGTGGTGATCAAGGGATCGGATTTGAACGCGCTCTCCGATGATCCGGACGAGCTGCAAAACGAACTGCAGGCTCTGGCCGGTCCTTCGGCCGGTCCGAATGGGGGACAGGTCTATATTGATGGCTTCACTGGCGGGCAGCTGCCGCCGAAGTCGTCGATCCGGGAAATTCGCGTGAACCAGAATCCGTTCTCGGCGGAATACGATCGGCTGGGCTATGGGCGCATCGAGATCTTCACCAAGCCAGGCACGGACAAAATTCACGGGGAATTTCAGATCGCCGGCAACGATTCATCCTTCAACGGGAAAAACCCGATCCTGCAGAACAACGTGGCGCAGCCGGCGTACTACTCATATTTCATGCATGGCAATGTGGGCGGCCCGATCAACAAGTCGTCTTCCTATTTCGTCAGTCTCTTCGCGCGCAACTCACAGGACCAGAGCATTTCGGAAGCGATTGATCCTGCCAGCGTGACCCTCAACGGCAGCGGGAACGCGGTGGGCACCTCGATCAACGAGGCGATTGCCAATCCGGGGTCGCGTCTGGACGTGAGCCCGCGCGTGGATATTCAGCTGGGACAAGCGAATACGCTGACGATCCGTTACGAATACAACCGCGACGTGGATACCAATGGCGGCCTAGGCACTTACAGCCTGCCGCTGCAGGCGGTCAACACCAACGACCAGGAAAATGAGATTCAGGCTTCCGACAGTCTGGTGCTGAGCAAGAATCTGGTGGACGATATCCGCTTCCGCTATCAGCGCATTCGCAACGAGGAGGCACCGATTTCGAATCTGCCTTCGTTTGGCGTGCAGCAGACCTTCACCGACGGCGGCGCCAATACGCAGAACATCCAGGACCACGAGAACACCTACGAGTTGCAGGATTACCTCTCCGGCGCGCTGGGCGCGCATTCGCTGAACTTCGGAGCGCGAGTGCGAGCCTACGACGATACGAACTATACGACCGGGGGCAGCAACGGATCGTATACGTTCGCCAGTCTGGGCGATTTTCTCAGTTGCTATCAGCCGACGCCTACGAACAACCCCGCGCCGTCCAGTTGTAACCCGCAGCAGTACACCTACACGAAGATCAACAAGGCCACGGCGCACGCGACGCCGTTTGACGCTGCGTTGTTCTATCAGGACGACTGGAAGGTGAATCCACGTTTGACCTTCAGCTATGGTCTGCGCTGGGAGATGCAGAACTGGATCAGCGATCACAGCGACTGGGCACCGCGGCTGGCGGTGGCCTATGCGCTGGGCCGGTCGTCAGGCCGACAGCCCGCCAAGACTGTGGTGCGCGCCGGCTATGGGTGGTTCTATCAGCGTTTCACGGTGGCCAACGGCTTCGGCGACCAGACGCCTTATGTCCTGCAGACGATTCACGAGAACGGAGTGAACGAACAGACCTTCATCGAGTCCAATCAGAACAATCAGAGCGCTCAGCACATTCCGTTCTATCAGTGGTATGTGAATCCAATCTCGAGCAGCACGCCGGGAAGTGCTTCCGGGCAGAACGCGCCGACGGTCTACACGATCGATCCGCACTTCAAGACGGCGAACGATATGGAAGCCGCAGTTGGACTGGATCGGCAGCTGTCTAAGTTCATGACCGGGAACGTGACCTATATCTTCTCGCAGGGCATTCATGAGTACTTCACGGATAACACCAGCGCGGCTGCCGTATTTCCGCGGCAGGATGCTCTGAACCATGAATATCCAGCCAGCGTTACGGCACCGTCGACGAATAACCTTCAGTACCAGTCGGGTGGGTTTTACAAAGAGCATCAGGTAATGGTGACGGTGCGGGCGAATTACCGTCGCTTCAGTTTCTTTACCAGTTACACCTGGAGCCACGCGCTGGGCGATACCAGTGGAGTAACCTCGGTTCCTTCGGTTTCCAGCTATCCGGGGCTGGATTATGGGCGGACTTCTTTCGACATTGCGCATCGCTTCATGTTGTTCGGCAACTTCATGATGCCGTGGAAGGTGTCGCTCTCACCGATGCTGATGGCGCAGTCCGGCTCGCCGTTCAACGTGACCACGGGCAGTGACCTGACGGGGAACAATCAGTTCAACTCCCGGCCGACCTACGCGGCGGAGTCGGAATGCGCCGCGCAGAACACCGATGTGCGGGCGACCTCGTTCGGGTGCCTCGACCTGAATCCTTATGGAACGGGAGAGAAAATCATCCCCTATGGAGTTGGTACAGGCCCCAGCAACTTCAGCGTGAACATGCGGCTGAGCAAGGTCATCGGCGTTGGACCCAAACTAGGTGAGGGGCAACATGGAGCCGGTGGCGGCGGCTTCCACGGTGGTCCGCATGGCATGGGCGGCGGTGGTTTCAGCGGCAATCGCGGGGGTCCAGGCAGGATGGATCAGGAGGTATCGCGCAAGTACAGCCTGACCTTCTCTGCGTGGGGAACGAACCTTCTGAATCATGAGAATCTGGCCACGCCGAACGGTGTGCTGGCGTCGCCGTATTTTGGCACATCGCAGTCGCTGGTTGGCGGTTTCTTCGGATCACATACACCGGGCAACCGCAGCATCTTCCTGCAGACGATGTTTAATTTTTAGGGGAAGCGGGAAGCGGGAAGCGGGAAGCCAGAAGCCAGAAGCCAGAAGCCAGAAGCCAGAAGCACATTCGCTGGCACCGGCGCTGCAGGTTGCCTATGTTGTGTGCCAGCCGACGCTGCTTCGTCTGGCGCGATTCAATCGCTACAGGCTTCCCGTTCGGGCTTCACGCTTGCAACTTCGCTCTGCCGCTCCTTCCACAGCCGGTAGAGGCCCCAGGCAGCGATGGTGCAGACATCCTGGATGGTGCCGTCGACGAGCATCTGTTCGAATTCGGCGATGGAGGCGGTGCGCAGGACGAGATCGTGTTCTTCGGGATCGGGATCCGTGCCAGCGTGCGTGAGGCCGGTGGCGAGATAGACGTACTGTTGCTGGCGGGCAAAGCCGTAGGCGATCCACATCGTTCCCAGGCACGTCATGCTGGCCGCAACCAGGCCGGTTTCTTCGCGCAGTTCTCCTCGCGCAAGCTCTTCGGGATCGACATTGGCTGCTTCCCATCCGCCCTGCGGCAACTCGAGGGCGCGCTCCTGAATGGTGTAGCGGAACTGCTCGATCAGGTAGATGGTGTCGCCTTCGATGGGAATGATGACCGCGCACGGATCCTTGTCGACGACTCCGTAGATGCCGGGCGCGCCATTGCTGCGCTCGATCTGGTCTTCGCGGAGGCGCAGCCAGGGATTGCGGTAGATTTCGCGGGAGCTGAGGGTGCGGATGCTCATTAGCAACAGCGTAGCTGATGGCGAGGCAGCTAACCTCTTTTCCGCTGGCCCCCTGTTTGCCTCAATGGGGGCGGACTCGTACCATAGGGTAGAGACGCTCGGCGTATGAAATCCGCGTGAAAAGCGGGGCAGTACGCATCAATTTCGCCGCATCCCTCACGGCCTGCAACCCACCATGGTGTTGTCCGGAGTGCAGGGAGTTTCGGCTCTGGAAGGCACACATTGACATCAGCAGAGACAACAGAAACGACCCCTACCGCGACCGCGGAGAGCGAAACCCACGAACTGACCCATGAGAGCCACGGCCATGAGGGCCACACGCATGCCGAGGGGGAGCACGAGCACGCCCATGCGCAGCCGACTCTGAATCCGGAGTGCACCCGCGAAGTTGAAGTGGAAGTTTCCGCCGATGAAGTATCGAAGGGCTTCCGCAATGTGTTGAAGCGCTACCAGAAGGTGGCGCGTATTCCCGGATTTCGTCCGGGCAAGGTTCCGGAGAGCGTGCTGCGCTCGCGCTTTGCCGGATCGATCCGCGAAGAGGTGATTGAGGCAGTGGTTCCGCAGCACTTCCGCGAAACCATTGCACAGAAGAGCCTGCGGCCGGTGTCGCAGCCGCAGGTGACTGATCTGCAGCTCGAGGAAGGAAAGCCGCTGCGCTTCAAAGCGGCCTTTGAAGTGGTTCCCGAGTTCTCGGTCGACGGGTATCAGGATGTGAAGGTGGAGAAGCCGGATACCACCCTCACCGATGCGGAGTTCGATGCGGAGCTGGAGCGCATTCGCGACTCGCGCTCGACCATGGAGCCGGTCGAAGAAGATCGCGGTCTCGCGGATGGCGACTGGGCGCAGATCAGCTTCAAGGGTCATCTGGAAGGCGAGAACGCAGAGGGTGAGGAAGCGGCGGCTCCGATCGAAGCCAGCGACGTGTCGGTGGAGATCGGCGGCAAGGAGACGGTCGAGGCATTTACCAGCGCGCTGCGCGGCTCGAAGCCGGGGCAGGAGCTGAAGTTCGAAGTGACCTATCCGGGGGATTTCGGAGAGAAGCGTCTCGCGGGTAAAACTGTCGCATACGATGTGGAGGTACGCGGCATCCGCAGGAAGGTGCAGCCCGAGCTGAACGATGAGTTCGCCAAAGAGATGGGCGACTATGCGAGCATCGACGACCTGAAGCAAAAGCTGAGGGAGCACCTCGCATCCGATAAAAAACACAGGCTCGAAGGCGATACGCGGAACCGGCTGGTGGAGGCGCTGGCGGCACGATTCCAGTTCCCAGTGCCGGAGTCGCTGGTGCAGAGCCAGATCGATTCGCGGCTGGAGCGCGGGCTGCGCGCGCTGGCGGCGCAGGGTATGCGGACTGAGGATATGCGCAAGCTGGATTTTGACCGGCTGCGTGAGGCGCAGAGGGAATCGGCAACCAACGAAGTGAAGGGCTCCATTTTGCTCGACCGCATTGCCGATGCGGAAAACCTTGAGATCAGTGACGACGACGTGGAACGGGAACTCCAGGTAATTTCTTTGCAAACACGGGAGCCTCTGGAAAGCCTGCGCGATCGTTTGACCCGGGAAGGCAATCTGGCTAGAATTCGGGAACAATTGAGAAGAGAGAAGACAGCGAATCTGCTGGTGGAACGGCTGTCCTGAAGCACGTGCGCGGACGGCTGAAGGGTGATACCTGTCACAGACGATAAGCCTAAAAAGGCTCAAAACGAGAGAAGGGAAAAGCATGGCGTTAGTACCCATGGTGATCGAGCAGACGAGCCGCGGCGAGCGGGCGTACGACATTTATTCGCGTCTGCTCCGCGATAACATCATCTTTCTCGGTACGCCGATCGATGATCAGATTGCCAATCTGGTTATTGCGCAGTTACTCTTTCTCTCCGGGGAGGATCCGGAGAAAGATATCCAGTTATATATCAACTCGCCGGGGGGCTCGATCACGGCAGGGCTGGCAATTTACGACACCATGCAGTTTATCCGCAACGGGGTTGTGACGTACTGCATTGGGCAGGCGGCCAGCATGGGAGCGTTTCTGCTGATGGCCGGGACGAAGGGAAAGCGATTCGCGCTGCCGAACTCGCGGATTTTGATTCACCAGCCGTCGATGGGTGGATTGGCGGGACAGGCAACCGATATCGACATTCATGCACGCGAAATCATCCGCATCCGCGAGATTACAAATAAGCTGATGGCCAAACACACCGGCCAGAGCCTCGAAAAGATCGAACGCGATGTGGAACGGGATTTCATCATGAATGCGCCGCAGGCGAAGGAATACGGAATCATCGATGAGATCATCGATCGCCCGCGCGCCAATACGTAGTTTTCCGGCGGGACTGGGATGCCGGCCACCGCTGAGTTGTTGGAGGAGAAGCCGGAAAGATGAAAACGCGCACGGGATCGGATGAAGCACTTCGCTGTTCGTTCTGCCATAAATCGCAGGACGCAGTCGCCAAACTCATTTCCTCACCCAGCGATTACCCGCGCGCGTACATCTGCGACGAGTGCGTGGCCGTCTGCAATTCCATTCTGGAAGACGACCGCACTGAGGCGCAGACCGGCGCCGCGCCTACGCATCTGCCCAAGCCGCTGGAAGTGAAGGCATTCCTGGACGAGTACGTCATCGGCCAGGATCAGACCAAGAAAAAGCTGGCGGTCGCCGTCTACAACCACTACAAGCGCGTGCAGATGAATCGCACGCGGGGCACGGATGTGGAGCTGTCGAAGTCGAACATCCTGCTGGTGGGGCCGACGGGCAGCGGCAAGACGCTGCTGGCGCACACGCTGGCGAAGATGCTGGATGTGCCCTTCGCCATCGTCGATGCAACCACGCTGACGGAAGCCGGTTACGTGGGCGAGGACGTCGAGAACATCATCCTGAAACTGCTGCAGGCGGCGGATGGCGATGTGGCTCGCGCGCAGACGGGCATCATCTACATCGACGAGATTGACAAGATCGGGCGCAAGGACGAGAACCCATCGATTACGCGCGACGTTTCCGGCGAAGGCGTGCAGCAGGCGCTGCTGAAGATCCTTGAAGGCACGGTCGCCAATGTGCCGCCGCAGGGTGGCCGCAAGCATCCACACCAGGAGTTCACGCCGGTAGACACGACCAATATCCTATTCATCTGCGGCGGGGCATTTGTCGGGCTGGAGCGGGTGATTGGGCGGCGCGTGGGCAAGAAGGCGCTGGGATTCAAAGCACTCTCCGATAAGGAGCAGGAACCGGGCCTCGGCGGCATCAAGGCACAGCGTGACAGTGAGCTGCTGCGCCAGGCTGAGCCCCAGGACCTGATCAAGTTCGGGCTGATTCCGGAGTTCGTAGGACGGCTGCCGGTGATGGGGATTCTGGATGAGCTGGATGAAGCCGCGCTGGTTGAGATTCTGACCAAGCCGCGCAATGCGATCCTGAAGCAGTATCAGAAGCTCTTCGATTATGAGGGCGTGAAGCTTAGTTTTACCGACGATGCGACGAAAGCTGTGGCCCAGGAAGCACTGCTCCGCAAGGTCGGGGCGCGCGGACTGCGCATGATTCTGGAAGAGCTGATGCTCGACCTGATGTACCACCTGCCCAGCAACAAGAAGGTGAAGGAAATGGAGATCCAGGCGGAGATGGTGCGAAACCGCAACCTGTCCACGATGCTGCTGGACAAGGCGGGGTAGGTTCTTTTCCAGGCTGTCAGCGTTCGTTTGAAATAACGGTCCGCGCCCGCGCGGGCCGTTTTCGTTTGCAGCACTCGTGTGGACCGGGCCATCAGGGTTCACCCGAACTGTCGAGGAACTCCCAGGAGACGCTGATTTCGGCGCCCAGCCCTCCAGCGATGCGGACGGCGGCATCTTCCACCTGTTGCATTAATCCGGAGAGGTAGTCGCGCGATGCGGAGATCGCGGCCGCTCCGAGAGTGGCAGATTGCCATGTGACGGATTCATCCATCTCGGCAATGGAAATGTTGAAGGCGTGGGCGAGTTTTTCCTTCAGGCTGCGGACCACCTGACGCCGGTCCTTGAGTGAGTGCGCGTGTTCGATGCGCAGTTCGAGGATCATGACAACGACAGGCATCCGGTTATCCATCGTACATGGGATGGCGGAGACGCGGTGTAGCTGGGTTGTATGGTGCTGGAGCGACGCAGCGAAGACCAGTTCGATGCAGGAAAGCGTGGGCGTGATGCCAGCAAAAAACGTCATTCTGCGCCCGGAATCTGGCCCGGCCAGGTGAACGATGAAGCCCAGGACCGCATCTTTTGAAGTAACTGAACGAAACGGAGACCGATCGATCGATGAATCCCAGGAAGAAGAAGTCCGGAACAATAAAGTTACTGGCGGCCACGCTCCTGGTAACGGGGTGTGGGTGGGCGTGCGCGCAGGAGCAGAATCCGACGCAGACGAATCACTGGTCGCAGAATCCGGGGCAGGAGCCGCAGGGCAAGACGGAACAGGGCATTCCCGTGTACAGGATCACGGTTGTCGGGAGGGATATCCCCGCCATCAATTACTTCCATCGCAGTGGCTCCACGAAGATCGGGTTCGAGGGTACCAGCCTGCTGCCACAGGCCAAAGGGCGCGCCGAGGTGAACAGCCTGAATGGCCGCACCGAGATCAAAGCGCATTTTGAGGGATTGCCCCCGGCCAACAGCTTCGGCATCGAGTATCTGACTTATGTTTTGTGGGCGATCACTCCGGAAGGGCGGCCCATTAATCTCGGTGAAGTGCTGTGGAATCACGGTAAGTCCGATATCACCGTTACTGCAAATTTACAGTCCTTCGGGTTGGTTTTGACCGCCGAACCTTATTTCGCGGTCACCATGCCAAGCGATCTGGTGGTGATGCAGAATTACGTTCTGCCGGACAAGACGGCGGGAGTACTGGAGACGGTGAACGCGCACTATAGCCTGCTGCCGCGCGGTGCTTATGCCGATACTGCGGGACGCCACACGGTGCTGCATCCGATTACGCGCAACGACCGTTCGCCTCTGGAACTCTACGAGGCGATCAATGCGGTACAGATCGCGCAGGCGGCCGGGGCCGACAAATACGCTGCCGACAGCATGGCCAACGCAAAACAGGACCTCGAAAACGCGCAGTCGATGGACCTTCATCAGAAGGAGATGAAGCAGGAAATTACTTATGCGCGCGAAGCCGTGCAGACCTCGGAAGACGCGCGCATTGAAACCATCCGCAAGATCAAGGAAGAGGACGAGGCGAAGCAGAGGGCAGACGCCGAAGCCGCGCGTCAGCAAGCAGAGCATTCCGCGCTGGAGGCACAACAGGCACAGCTGGCAGCACAGCAGGCTCAGCAGCAGCAGGAGCAGGCTCGGCAGCAGGCAGAGCAGGCGCGTCTGCAGCAGGAGCAGGCCGAGGCAGCTGCCGCCAAAGCTCAGGCGCAGCAGGCGGCGGCGGAACAAGCCGCGCAACAAGCTGCCCAGCAGACCGAGCAGATGCGCGAAAGGCTGCGCGATCAGCTGAATCAGGTGCTGCAGACCCAGGAATCCGCGCGGGGCCTGATCGTCAATATGTCGGACGTGCTGTTTGACTTCGGAAAGTACACGCTGAAGTCAGATGCGCAGGTCAAGTTGGCCAAGGTCTCGGGCATTCTTCTGACTTATCCAAACCTGAAGCTGCAGGTGGAAGGCTATACGGACAATGTTGGCTCGGACGAATACAACCAGAAGCTCTCGCAGGAGCGGGCCGATGCGGTGCAGGCATTCCTGGTTACGCAGGGAGTGCAGCCGGACAATATCAGCGCACAGGGTTACGGCAAAGCACAGCCGGTGGCCGATAACTCCACGAACGCCGGGCGCGCTCAGAACCGCCGGGTAGAACTGGTGGTTTCGGGCAAAGCGATCGGCGTGCAGGAGCGGGCGCCGACCCAGTCCAACTCGCAACCGGGGACGCAGCCGCCTCCGCCCCAGCCGCCGGCACCGGCACCCCAGCCTCCGGCGCCGGCGAACCCCACCGGAGTCGCCAATCCACCGCAGTAAAAATCTGGAACACTCGCATTAACCCGGAGGGCCGCTCGTTCGCGAGTGGCCTTTCTTTTTTCCACAGCGCGGCAGGCATTTGTGACGAAAAATTTCGTCACAGAATACTTGCAAATCGCAAGTAATCATTGCTACGGTTTCGGCTGTGGCTGGAAAGCCCCAGAAATCGCAACAACGTTCCGGCTGCCCTGTCAGCATTTCGCTGGAAGTCTTTGGCGACCGATGGTCATTGCTCATCGTGCGCGATCTGATGGTGCGGGGATTTCGCACCTTCAGCGATTTCGAGCGCTCCGGTGAGGGAATTGCGACAAACATCCTCGCCGATCGGCTGCGCCGGCTGCGCAAGGCGGGCGTGGTAGAGACGGAGGCGGATGAGAGCGACGGCCGCAGAGTGATTTACCGGCTCACGGAGAAGGGCATCGATCTGGCGCCGGTGCTGCTGGAGTTGCTGATCTGGGGAGCGAAGCACGAGGACACGGGAGCGCCGTGCGAGGTAATTGCGGAGATGGCAGAGAATCGGGAAGCGGTACTGGACGAAACGCGACGGCGATGGAAGAATCGTGACCCGAGACCGCTGCTTCCCTGGCTGAGTGGGCCGGTGGACTAGCCGTACAGGGGACTGGCCGGCCAGGCGGGGAGCTCTTCGCGCCAAAAGCAGGCGGTCGAGACTGCGGGCGAAAGGTTTGCGGGCCGAGATCAAATGTGCGGAGGAATGAACAGATGCAGTCGGCGACGGATGCAGCAACGATGGTAGAAACCTCCGGTGGAGTTTCCAGAGGCCATCTCTGGACGGGCAGGATCATTGCCGGTCTGATAGCGGCGTTCATGCTGCTGGATGCCGTGATGAAGCTCATGAAACCGAAAGCGGTAGCGGATGCTTTTGTGCGCACCGGATGGCCGCTGGAGTTGTCTGTCACCCTGGGCGTCATTCTGCTCATCAGCACGGTGCTGTATCTGATCCCGCGCACGGCGGTGCTCGGAGCGATCCTGCTGACCGGGTACCTGGGCGGTGCGGTTGCCACCAACCTGCGGCTCGAGAACCCGCTCTTCACCAACACGCTGTTTCCGGTTTATTTTGGCGTGCTGGTGTGGTTGGCGCTGTGGCTGCGCGATGTACGGCTGCGGGAGATGATTCGACTGCGGAACCGTTAGGAAATCATAGGCACGGAAAAGAGGAGATCTGGCATGTCCATAGCACAGCAGCTGCTCGATGAATTTGCAGTACAGGCGCCGGTTACGCGGAGATTTCTGGAGCGCCTGCCGGAGGATCGGCTGACATGGAAGCCCCACGAGAAATCCAGGTCGGCCGGACAACTGGCACTACATCTTGCCGCTGTGCCCGGCGCAGTGGTTCAGTTCGTGCAGACGGATTCGGGACAGGCACCGGATTTCGCCAATGGTCCGCAACCCGCCACCTGCTCGGAAATTCTCGCCACCCTGGACGAGAGCATTGCAAGCGTAAGAACGCTGTTGCCGAAGTTCGACGATGCCGCCATGCACGCCAACTTTCGCATAATGATCGGTGAACAGGAGATTATGGCGCAGCCGCGGCAGCAGTTCCTGCGCGACATTATGCTGAACCACTGGTATCAGCACCGTGGTCAGTTCAGTGTTTATCTTCGGCTACTCGGCGTGCCCGTTCCGGCCAGCTGGGGACCCAGCGCCGACGAGGCGCCGCCGTTTCCGAAGCGAAGGGAGACGGCAGCTGCCTGATCCGGGGCGCGGCCAGGCGTCTGCCCAACCAACTTATCTCACCCGAGGAGAATAGCGATGAAAGTAATACCCCATCTGCACTTCAATGGACAGTGCGAAGAAGCCTTCAACCTGTATGCCCGGGTGCTTGGGGGCAATGCGAATTTCTTCCGCTATGAGGGCAGCCCGGCGGCCGGCATGGCGCCCGAAGGCTGGGCGAATAAGGTCATGCACGCCAGCGTCAACTTCGGCAGCGAGAGGATCTACGGCGCCGATGTGCCGCCGCAGTATTTCCGTCAGCCGCAGGGCTTCGCGGTCTGCATCGAGACGGACGATGTCGCGAAGGCGGAGGCCATCTTCAACGCGCTGGCCGAGGGGGCCTCAGTGAAGATGCCATTCGCGGAGACGTTTTGGGCGAAGCGCTACGGCGACCTGACCGATCGATTTGGCACGGAGTGGATGATCAACGTTCCGAAACCGATGTAGATTGTCTGATCAAACTGGTGATAACACTTTTCAGGGAGACGAACGAAGATGAGCAAAGTACGGGTGCTCGTGGGAACGAAGAAGGGCGCATTCATCCTCAGCGCTGACGGTAAGCGCGAGAACTGGGAGGTAAGCGGGCCTTTCTTCGCCGGCTGGGAGATCTATCACATGAAGGGCTCACCGGTGAATCCGGATCGCATCTACGTATCGCAGACGAGCGGATGGTTCGGGCAGATTATCCAGTGCTCGGACGACGGCGGCAAGACCTGGTACGCCCCAGGGGGCGGGATTCAAAAGTCGCCGCAGGGATGGCCGACCGGCGAGAGCAACCGGTTCGTTTATGACACCTCGGATCAAACCGGCAAGCCGCTGACGACGCATCAGTTTTACGACGGGACGCAGCATCCGTGGGAGTTCAAGCGGGTGTGGCATGTGGAGCCTTCGCTGAGCGATGCGGAGACGGTGTATGCCGGAGTGGAAGACGCCGCGCTGTTTCGCTCGTCCGACGGAGCGCACTCCTGGCAGGAGTTGCCGACGCTGCGCGGGCATGGAACGGGACCGCAGTGGCAGCCGGGCGCTGGCGGCATGTGCCTGCACACCATCATCCTCGATCCTGCCGATCCACAGCGGATCTATATCGCGATTTCGGCGGCGGGCGCGTTTCGCAGCGATGACGGCGGCCAGAGCTGGAAGCCGATCAACAAAGGGCTGCGATCGCAGTTCATGCCGGATCAGGACGCGGAGGTGGGACACTGCGTGCATCACATCGCGATGAATCCGCGGCGGCCCGGCGTGCTGTTTATGCAGAAGCACTGGGATGTGATGCGCAGCGATGACGCCGGCGACAACTGGCGCGAGGTGAGCGGCAATCTGCCGACGGACTTCGGGTTCGCCATCGACGTGCACGCTCACGAGCCGGAGACCATCTATGTAGCGCCGATCAAGAGCGATTCGGAGCACTATCCTCTGGACGGCAAACTGCAGGTGTGGCGCAGCCGCAGCGGCGGAAATGAGTGGGAAGCGATGACCAACGGGCTTCCGCAGAAGGACTGTTATGTGAACGTGCTGCGGGATGCGATGTGCGTGGACGAACTGGACGAGTGCGGCGTCTATTTCGGCACCACCGGTGGCCAGGTGTATGTATCGCCTGATGCTGGTGACAGCTGGAAGCCGATCGTGCGCGATTTGCCGGCAGTGCTGTCGGTCGAGGTGCAGACGCTGGCATGATTCGCGTGGAGTTGCCGCATCATCTGCGGACATTGGCCCATGTGCAGAGCGAAGTGCAGCTGGAGGTTGAGGACCCGGTGACGCTGCGTCGGGTCCTCGATGCGCTGGAGGCGCGTTATCCGGTGCTGCGGGGAACCATTCGCGACCAGGTCACGCAGCAGCGAAGACCCTTTCTGCGCTTCTTCCTGTGCCAGGAGGACTGGTCGCACGAATCGCCGGACACTCCGCTGCCGGAGGCGGTGACGTCGGGGAAAGAGCCGCTGCTGGTGGTGGGGGCGATCGCCGGGGGCTGAGGGAGCAGCTAAGGGCCGGGTAGCTGAAGTCCGGTTAGCTGAGAAGCGGTTAGCTAAGAGCCGGTCAGCTTAAGTCCGGATAGCTAAGAAGCGGTTAGCTGAAAAGCGGTTAGCGAAGGGTGATTGGCGGTGTGCGCGAGCGCCGACATCCGGGAGGAATGGAGGAATAGCTATGAGCACAGCCGTAGATGCACCGGTCGTTGCGCGGGACATCGAGGTGCTGGTGGAGCAGGCGCGTGTGGTGCACCGGATCGTGCGCATGAACACGGATGGTCTTACCGAAGAAGACAGTCTGGTTCGTCCGGAGCCGGGCGGCAACTGTCTCAACTGGGTCGTGGGGCATCTGGTCTGCGTCTATAACGCGGTGCTTCCTGCCGTGGGGCAGGAGACGGTGATGAGTAAGGAGGCGCTCGAACGGTACGAACGCGGATCGAAACCGCTGCTGGAACCGGCCGAGGCTCTGCCGCTGACGAAGCTGCTGGATGCCTGGGACGAGGCTTCGCAGCGGTATCAGGCGGGACTCGCGGCGATGACGCCCGATCAGCTGGATCACCCGGCGCCGTTCACACCGCGCAAAAATCCGGATGAGACGGTGCGCTCGCTGCTCGCGATCATTGCGTTTCATCAGGCCTACCATGCCGGGCAAACGGGGCTGCTGCGGCGAATCGCGGGCAAGGACGGAGCGATGAAATAAAACACGTGCGGAGGAAAAGGCTTCATGCAGAAGATCACGCCATTTTTGTGGTTCAACGACAACGCGGAAGAAGCTGCGAAGTTTTACGTTTCGGTTTTCAGGAATGCGAAACCGGGCTCGGTCACCCGCTACGGTGAGAGTGGCCCGGGCAAACCCGGGTCAGTGATGACGGCAACCTTCGAGCTGGAGGGGTTGGAATTCATCGCGCTCAACGGCGGGCCGGATTACAAGTTCACGCATGCGGTCTCGTTTGCGGTGAACTGCGAGGATCAGGCGGAGATCGATGAATATTGGACGAAGCTTACCGGCGACGGCGGTCAGGAAGTGGCGTGCGGGTGGCTGACGGACAAATTCGGGCTTTCGTGGCAGATTGTGCCGCGGAATATTCTCGAGCTGCTGCGGGGCAAGGACGCCGCGGGCGGTCAGCGGGCGATGCAGGCCATGATGCAGATGAAAAAGCTGGATATCGCGGCGCTGAAGAGCGCGGGCGGACTGGCCTGAGCCGGGCATCCTCATAATTTACCCCTCCCCTCATGTCTGTGGCGGCGCTGCCAGCTTCGGCGCCGCCCGGCTGACCTTCCGTAACAGTCCCACAAAAAATCGAAAAAGTTCTGCCGAATTTTGCATCATCGGGCGCGCTGATTTGCGTATATGCGGGTACAGCTGTCGAGAACTGATCTCATCGGTCGATCAGCAGCTCCGGTAAGCATTTGCGCTCCGCTCCGGTGGCGGCGCTTATCTGGCTTGCCGGGCGCTGAAGGCTGAGACCCGTTCGAAGGTGCTCGCGTTGGACACGTCGCCGCAGCAATTTCGAGCTATCGTGGAGCGCCATCAGGCGCGGGTGTTCTCGATTGCCTTCCGCATCCTGGGCGAAAGCTGTGCGGCAGAAGAGGTGGCGCAGGATGTCTTTCTGGAGCTGTATCGCTCGCTGGCGCGCCTGGAAAGCGATGAGCATGTGAAGGCGTGGCTGCGGCGGGTCGCCTGCCATCGCGCCACCGACGCGCTGCGCAGGCGGGCAGTGAGAGCCGATATGGCGGCGGAGGAGTTCAAGGACGGAGTGAGCGTCGTGCCGGTCGTCCGGAGCGATTCGCCTCTGATGAATCGGGTAGAGCAGCTGTTGCTGACCCTGCCTCCGGCGCAGCGTTCGGTGCTGCTGCTGCGCTACCAGGAGGATCTGGAGCCGGAGGACATTGCGATCGAGACCGGCATGCCGCTGGCGACGGTGAGGAGCCATTTGCAGCGGGGATTGAAGCTGTTACGGGAGAAGGCGCAGCGAACCCTGAAGGAGTACAGCCGTGGTTGAGCCGATGGACGATTTTGAAAGGGAATTGCGGGAGCAGTTGCAGGTTCGCAGGGTGCCCGAGGGATTCGCCGATCGGGTAATGGCGCGGATTCCAGCGCCACGGCCGTCGCGCTGGTTCTGGCAGCCGGTCTGGCGCTGGGCGGTGGTGGCTGCAGTCGTGGCTGCCATGGTGGCGGGCGGCCTGGAGCGCGAACACGAGCGGCGGATCGAAGGAGAGCGGGCCCGTGAACAGGTGCTGCTGGCGCTGCGGATCACCGGCTCAACGCTTCGCGAGGTACAGCAAAAAGTGAACGCCGGCGGGGATGAGCAGAATTCAGACAGCGCGGCTGGCGCAGGAGCTCGATAGCTGTGAATCGGGTCAGTGAATTGGGTGAGGGGTCCGGAAAGAGGGTAAAGCCATGAAGAAGTTACTTGCAGGCATTGTGATCCTGATGTTCCCGCTGCTGGGGGCGGGGCAGTCGGAGCAATCTCCATTTCCCGAGGCGCTGGGAAAGCAACTGGCCGCTCGTGCCTCCAATTACACCGAGGTCACGCTCGATCGCAACATGCTCCAGTTCGCCAGCCGCTTTATGGATAAGGGTGAGGACGCGGAGGGGAAGCGCATTATCTCGAAGCTGAACGGCGTTTATGTCCGGACCTATGAGTTCGACAAGGAGGGGGAGTACACACCGGCGGATCTCGAGAACATCCGCCGCCAGTTTCAGGGGCCCGAATGGAGTTCGCTGGTGCGATCGCGGTCGAAGAATGCCTCTGACGACAGCGATGTCTACATGAAGATGGTCAATGGCGAAGTGCAGGGGATGTTTGTTCTCAACGCCGAGTCGAGAGAGCTGGATTTCGTCTATATCTCAGGCCCGATTCGGCCCGAGGATCTGAAGGACATCAGCGGAAACTTCGGGATTCCGGCCATAGAACACGGCGGGCAGAAGACAACCGAGAAGACAAAGGACAAGACGAAGGACAAGGCACAGAAGGAGGGGCAGCCATGAAGATGCTGCATGTCGTGGTCTCCGGGCTCCTGCTGGCTCCGATACCGGCTGCGCTGGCGCAGCCGCACGATTTCGACGCAGTCGTTTCCGCCGTGGAGCGGCGCTACGATTCACATGCCGACCGGGTGCCAATGATGGGCTTCGTCAGCTTCTGCGCGTGGGTGGCCACCGCGGGAGGCGTGAAAGGGATGAAGGTCGCCGAATTCGATCATCTGAATGGGGTGACGGATCCCGCCGATCTGGAGCGGGTGGTGAGCCAGACGCTGGGAAGCGAGTGGCAGCGCTTTGTCACGGACAGGAATCGCAACGGGGAACTAAGTCTCATCTTTGCAAAGCCGAATGGGGCGAACATGCGGATGCTGATTGCCAGTTACGAGCACGGGGAACTGGACGTGGTTCGGCTGGAGGTGAATGGGGATCGGCTGCGGAACTGGATTCGGGATCCCGAGGGCAGTGCGCGGCATCATAATTACACGGGAGATGAGAGCGGAGTTCCCGATTAGCGTATGGCCCGTTTGGGGGTCCGGGAACATTACCGCGTAAGCGGTCAGTTTGAAATCGATGGCCGATTGCGCTCGGGCCTGATGGTGGGCGCCGGTTTTGGAAGGGTTGACGCAGGCGACCTAGAACGTCGACGCTTTTTCGCATCGAATGGGCTGCTTCGACCAGAAAGTAAAGTTGAGCGGATTAGCAGGACCAAACGGCGGATTTGCTGACCCGTACGTATAGACAAACACGTCTGGGTGCCCATTAACGACACCAAAGCTCTCCATAAAGACCATTCCCGTCGGGCCGCCGCTTCCTTCTGCTAGCGGCCCGTCACACTGAATCGCCAATTTCAAGGCGGGGAACTCCACAGTGCTCTGAACTGTAATGGCTGTCTTATAGGGTGCCTCCTCACGGTCCGAAACCTCAGGTTTTTGAGTAATGAATAGTTGGGCAATGACAGGAGTCTCAGGTAGAGGTTCCGCCTCACGCTGTGAGGATGGCTTATCTGCTGGCGTCGAAGCTTTGTTCACCCTGGGTTTCGGGACGTGCTTTTGAGCAGGGGTGGCCTCGGCGGGAACCGATTGTGTAGTAGGCCCTAGCCTCTTTTTCTCAAGCGCTACCACCGCCTCTGCATTTTCCTGCGCGGTGGGAGGGTCTTTAGGCTTTGGCGTTATTCGCCAAATGTAAATAAGTCCGAGAGCCAGTAGCCCGCACGCCAGGAGGTGAAGGCCGGTCCTTGCCCACCCACTCCTGATTGAAGCAAAGAAGTTTGCACGGAAAAAAGCAATCGAGATAAATACGCCGCCCACAACGAAAAGGGCCTTCAGCGAGACGAGCGCGCCGATGCCCCCAATAATCACACCGACTCCAAGTCCCGTGAATGGACTTTCCCCCCAGTCTAGGAGACTTTTGCGCACACCCCTTTTTCTCGCAATTTCTAGTTTGATGGTGGGAGGCTCCGTATCCTCTGTGGACACAGCAGTTGCGTTATCGGGCTCTGACGGAGTCCGCTGGTCAGCCATTCCCAAATCCTCTCATCGGATGTGATCGTCCGTCGATGCCGTTACCGATACCGCAACGGCTGGACCATGACGAAAAGGCCCCGCCCACATTACCGCAGGGTATTCGCACTTCTGAGCGGCCATGCGATACTTCTGTTGGCATGTACAAACGCGTCGTCCTTAAGCTTTCCGGCGAGGCGCTGGCCGCGGGCCGCGGCTTCGGCGTCGATCCCATTCGCATTCATGAAATTGGCGGGGAGCTGGCCGAGATCCACGAGATGGGCGTGGAGCTGGCCGTAGTGGTCGGTGGCGGCAATTTCTTTCGCGGGGTAGCGGAGCAGGCGCGAGAGATGGACCGCGTTTCCGCCGACAACATGGGCATGCTGGCGACGGTCATCAACGCCCTCGCGATTCAGGACTCGCTGGAGAAGCGCGATGTGCACTGCCGGGTGATGTCGGCCATCGAAATGAACCAGGTTTGCGAGCCGTACATCCGGCGCCGGGCGATCCGGCACCTCGAGAAGGGGCGCGTGGTGATCTTCGCTGCCGGCACCGGCAATCCCTACTTTTCCACAGACACCGCGGCCTCGCTGCGGGCCATGGAAATCAAGGCAGATGTGCTGCTGAAGGCCACCAAAGTCGAGGGCATCTACGACGCCGATCCGGTCATCACACAGGGCGCGGTGAAATTCGAGCAGATTACCTACATGGAAATTCTCAGGCTTGGGTTAAAGGTGATGGATACCACGGCAGTGAGTCTGTGTAAGGACAACAATCTGCCCATGATCATCTTCAATCTGAACGAGCCGGGCAATATCCGCCGTGTGATTTCGGGGGAGAAGGTCGGCTCACTGGTGACAGCCTGAGCGCACAGCTGCAAATCGTACCCGCGGTGGGCGGGGCCTCCCCCGAGATTGTGGAACCGGCCGGCCAGCCGGTGGCGGTGAAGCCGAAAAAGGAACACATGCCGGCGCTGAGCGGCCTGCGTGCCTTCTCGGCGATGAACATCGTGTTCTACCACTTCTGTAATCCGAAGTGGTTCGGGCCGTTCTCGCCGATCGTAGAGAACGGTTATACGTCAGTCAGCTTCTTCCTGCTGTTGTCGGGGTTCGTGCTGGCGTACAACTACTCCGACCGGGCGCAGAAGGGGCAGCTAAAGGCGAAGAACTTCTGGATCGCGCGGGCCTCGCGACTCTATCCGATTTACCTGGTGGCGCTGGTGGTGTCGCTGGGGATGCTGATGGAGGAGTGGCATGCGCGCTCGCATGCTCAGTTTGCGTGGGGTGTAATTCTGACGCCCCTGATGCTGCAGGGGTGGAGCCCCTCCCTGTCAACCTTCTGGAACACGCCGGCGTGGACGATGTGCACGGAGGCGTTCTTCTATCTGATCTTCCCCCTGGTGATCCTGTGGAAGCGGCCGAAGCATATGGGGCGCCTGTGCGCGATCCTGCTGGGGTTATGGTGCCTGGGCATGGTGGCACCGACCCTGTATATGACGTTCCATCCGGACGGCGTGGTGCAAGCGGGGCGATACACGGACGGCTTCTGGATGCGGGCTCTGAAATTTACGCCGCCGCCCCATATCCCGTCGTTTCTGTTTGGGATTGTGCTGTCGGACGTCGATGCGCTGATCGCGCGCGGATCGAGGAAGCGGTTTATGCTGGGCGCACTGGGGATGGCCGGGATCCTGACGGTGCTGTACTTCGGGAATCATCTGCCGTTTCCGATGATGCATGACGGACTGATGATGCCGCTGTTCGGCATGGCAGTGCTGGGACTGGCCGGGCATAACCTGATCGCGCGGTTCTTCGGGCTGACTCCGCTGGTGGCCGTTGGGCAGGCGAGTTATTGCCTGTATATTCTGCATTTTAACCTGTGGAACCTCATCCACGACAACCACTTTGTAGCGCGGCTTGGGCTGTCGCGATTCGATCCGTGGCTCAGCTATGGGCTGCTGGTGACGGTGGCGGTACTGGCGATGAAGTGCATTGAGCGGCCGGCGCAGCGGTGGATCAGGGGACGATTCCTGGGCACCGGAAAGCGCGCGCCGGAACGAGCAGCTCCTCGCGCCTTTCCCAGCATTCTGTTCTCGGGCGACTAATCGCTTTGCTGGTTCTAGTTCAGGCTGTGGTGTAGCCCATCCCGGCCAGCACTCCGCGCATATAGGCGAAGCTCTTCGTGACTCCCGGCATGGGGTCGTCGCCGTGAACCTCGTATTCGAGGTCGACGAAGCCGGGATACCGGATTTTGATGAGCGCTTCGAAGATGCGGCGGATGGGCATCTTGCCGTCACCCACTGCGACCTGGCTTTCTTTCGCGTGGAAGTCGGTCAGATCCTTTATGTGCATGTTGAAGAGGCGCGGACCGACGGCGTGAATGGCTTCGACCACATCGGTTCCAGCGCGGGCGGTGTGACCCACGTCGATACAGCAGCCGATGCGGTGATCCATACCCTTGATGTCCTTCAGCACATCCAGCGGTGACGGCCAGAGCTTGTCTTCGGGACCGTGGTTGTGGATGGCGAGGCGTATGTCGTATTCCCTGACGAACTTCTCGATCCGCGGCAGGTTGTCGGGGGATGGATCGCCGGCGACCATGACCGGGATATTGGCGCGCTTGAGGTATTCGAACTTGCTGCGGATGTCGTCGTCGGTGGCCTTCTGGAAGTAGATGGCTCCGGCAGCGTGGAGGCGGATGCCGTTCGCCTTGTAGTCGGCGACGGCCTGGGCTTCCGCGGTGGGATCCATGGGCAGGTGATCCTTCGCGTCCTTCGCGTTCAGGTCGTAGACGTTCAGCTGCTTCATGTAGCCGATCATCTGCTCGCGCGTGAAGTTGCGGAAGGTGTAGCTGGCGAGGCCGAGATGGATGGGGCCGGTGCTGCTGTCGGCGGTCGGCTGCTGCGCAGAAGCTGCGGAAGCCGGCAACGTGGCGGCGGCAGCGGTCATGGCCGAGGTCAGCAAAAAATTGCGGCGAGAGAATCGTGATTCCATGCAATGGCCTCGGTGAACGGCTGCGTTGTTGCGCTGGACCTGCGGGTGGGAACCGACTAGATCGTCGGCTCCCAACCCTTCTGGTATTCGCGGCCCCAGTACTTCATGGCTTCGGAGTCGCCGGTGATTTTGCCGTCTGCAGGATTCAGCTTCAGCTCGCGCTGGACTTCCCACGCGATATTCGAAAGCTGCAGCATAGTGACGGCCACGTTGCCGACCTGGATCGGTGCGTGCAGCTGCTCGCCTTTGGTGATGCCGGCGATGAAATTGGCAAAGTGGGCGTCGGTCATGGAGTCGCGCCCCACCAGATCGGTTGACGACGTGGCCTGCTTCTGGACGCGGAATTCGTCGGTCTTTTTTCCACCGAGATCGTAGACCTCGTAGCCGTCGCGATCGACCAGAACAGTGCCGGTGGTGCCGAGGATGGTCGAGCCACGATCGCGGTTGTAGAGCTTCATGCCGTTGCAGCAGCGACCCTCCCAGGTGAGCTTCTTGTCGGGGTACTCGAAGCTGGTGGTCATGGTGTCGTAGAACTGCCAGTCGTCCTTGAAGGCATAGCGGCCGCCGGCAGAGGTGACGCGGTTGGGGAAATCTACGCCGAGGGCCCAGCGGCAGACATCGACCTCGTGGGTGCCGTTGTTCAGGGCTTCGCCGGTGCCCCAGATGCGGAACCAGTGCCAGTTATAAGGCTGAACATTATCCTTATAGGGGCGTCGCGGAGCAGGTCCCTGCCACAGATCCCAGTCCAGCGTCGCCGGGACCGGAGCGTCTTTGCCGTAGCCGATCGACTTGCGGGTGTTCGCGTACCAGGCAAGCGCGTAATAGGCGCGGCCGATCAGGCCATCGTGAATCTTCTGGACGATTTCAATGGTGTGCGGTGAGGAGCGCTGCTGGGTGCCCATCTGCACCAGCTTGCCGTACTTCTTCTGCGCCTCGACCAGCAGCGCGCCTTCGGCGGGATTGTGGCTGCAGGGTTTTTCGACATAGACATGCTTAGCCGCCTTGAGGCCGTCGATGGCCATCGGGGTATGCCAATGATCCGGCGAGGCAATGGAGATGGCGTCAATTTCCTTGCGATCGAGGATACGGCGGAAGTCGCGTTCCTTCTGCGGAGCGTAGCCCAGTTCCTTCTGGGCTTCGGCGGCAAATTTGTCGAGGAAGGTGCTCTCAACGTCGCAGACATACGCAAGATGCGACTTGTCTTTGTTGGCCTGCAGGGCAGAGAGGTGCGCGTAGCCGCGGCTGTGCAGGCCGATGGTGGCGAATGTGACGCGATCATTCGCGCCCATGATTTGCGCGTAGCTTTTCGCCGTTGCGTTGACGGCCAGGCCTGCGGCGCCCACCGCCAGGGTATCGAGAAATTCACGTCTGGTAATCATCAACTCTCCGTCGTGAAGGGGGATTCATGTCAGCAGCGCAGGCCGGCTTCGGCGAGCGCTTTTTTGAGATCGGCCATGCTGATACGTGTAGAAGCTTCGGGCGTTCCGGCGCCACGCCAGTGGGTTTCGAGGCTGACGGCATAGTGATAGCCATCGCGGTGCAGGGCGCGCAGCTGTCCTACCCAGTCCACGACTCCGATGCCCACAGGCTCCCACTCCCACTTGCCGCCTGGCTCGCGCTTCACGTTTTTTGCGTGGCAGTGGCCGATGCGGTCTTTGGGCAGCAAATCGTATCCGTTGGGGAAGGGAACGTCGCCAGGGAAGGTGCCGGCATTGCCGGGGTCCCAGTTCAGCATGAAATTTTTGTTGGGGATGGCGTGGAGCACGGCAGCAGCTTCTTTGGCGTTGCCGGTGTTGCAGGACATCTCATTTTCGAGGATCAGGATGACATTGCTTTTGGCGCAGACCTCTGCGCTTTCGGCCAGCTTCTTATTGATCGCCTCGCGATAGGGAGCGGGATCTGCTAACCGCCAGAAGTCGAAGCAGCGCAGGCGGTCCGTATTAAAGGTGTGAACCAGATCGATGCAGTGGCGGAGCAGTGCGTCCTGCTGGCTGAAATCGTAGCTGGCGTGGAATTCGTCGCGCTTCTGGCCATCCTTGCGCGGGGCACCCGGCCAATCAACCTTATACAGCGGGCTGGCGATGTCGGTGACGCGCAGATCGTATTTTTTCAGGATGCGCTGCGCTTCGGCGATCTCCGAGGCGTTGAGATCGGTGATGTTCTTGTTCCACATGCCGCGCAGCTCGATCCAGTGCAGGCCGAAATCGTGCGCGGCGACCGAACAGGCGTGGTCGAAATCCTGTGAGATTTCATCATTGATAACCGAAAGCCGGAAAGGACAGGTAGTCGGCACGGAATTGGAGGGTTGGGAAAATGAGGTCGCGGGGAAGGCGGCTGCAGCGCCTGCTGCAGCCAGACCGCCCAGGAAACTACGACGAGAAACCGTCATCCATCTCTCCCGTTGCGGAAACGCCAGTATAGTCGGAAACTCATGGCCAAAATGCCGGGGCGGCTGGGGGGAACAAATAAGGTGACACGATTTTGGTCGAGGTTATCGGCTGACCGGCGGCGTTGAAGGGACTCGTTTTCGTTCCAATTGAGGACAGAAGCGTTGATATTGAACGCCGGATCGAATTGCTGGATGCGCCGTTCGACCCGAAATGGGCGGAATGGGGAATAGCAAAAGAGTCTCCAATCCACTGCGAGCTTACCTGTTCGCGGCGGTGCGGGCGGATCGTAACACGTGGTCCGGTTACCATGGCCGGATGGGGGATACGGAAGCGCCCGATGCTGGGCAGGGCGGCGAAGGTGCAGGAGTAACCGAAGGACCAGGCGGTTGTAACCCTTTTGGGAGGGAATGCGGAATGTGGCGGGCCGGGGCGGAAGAGCGAAATTAACGTGGGAGTTCGTCACGCCTGGCGTGGTGGTTCGGATGAACGTTGTGGGCGATACTTCCGGGTTGCCGACCACTCACCCCATTCGCTTGTCATCCCGTGCGAATCCGAGAAACCGCCGCTGCCTTGCGTTCGGCACGCGAAACTTCCAGACATTCCGGACAACAGCGTCGATCAGAACCAACCACAGGGCCACGCCCGACGGAGCATTGAATTCGTGACGGCCGAACGTCTCATAGAGTCGGCAGGGCTGGAAACTATTTGGCGCCCTGTTCCCTGACAGGGTCCGAAGTCTGTCCCGATGGATTGGGACCTGCGATGGAAAGATTCTCAGCTTTGATTTCGAGCCGCAAACGATTGAAGGTGCTCATATAAGCGTTAGCGATCCATACCAGGGCAAATTCCGCAATCGTAAAACCCCGCCATCCCTGGTAGAGCAGCTGGAAATGGGTGAGGATCAGAAACAGTGCCGCCACATAATGGCTAAAGCAGTACTCGCACGTGAACAGGTAAAAGAATTTCCGTTGGTAAAGTTTCCTGCAGTTGCGGCTCTTGTCCGCGCAGAATTCTCTGGGCTCGCGAAACACCTCCTCATGAGTGACCGTCCACGACACGCAGGAGACGGCGAGTCCGAGCAGTAGCAGAAAACCGAACTGATGGGACAGCGGCTGATTGAGAACATTCGGTTGCATGTCTGACGTCCCTCTGGGGCCGGCGATTTTAACGCTCAGGATTAGATTCGAGCGGACACTACCGCGAATCGCAGCAGGTTGACACATCTTCTGTCTGCACACATTTCGGCTGTGCCGGCGGCCTTGTTTTTCCGGGACACATCAAGCTCAGATGCATCAGTTCGCCGTGCGAGAGGGTGGGTGGCCCTGCGGCTCCTGCTGCACTGAGATCATGTGCGTCGCCCTTCTGTCGTGCCCCTCCACTGCGCTCACCAATACCCGAATTGGAATGATGGGCGAGTGACCGGTAATCCGGAAATGCCGCCACCATGGTTCGTGTCTTCACTCGTCCTGCGACAGAGAAGGACAACCACAGGCAGGATGACAGGCTGGTGCGGTGAGAGTGGGGACGGGTGTACGCAGAGCCAAGCAGGGAATTGGTGTACGCCAATCAGGCCTGAGCGCCGAGGCGGATCTCGAGGCGGGCTCCTCGGTCGGGCCAGGATTCCAGCGCCAGTTCGCCGTTGACAGCGTGAACGCGTTCGCGGATGACGCGAGGACCTTTGCGGGCCGCTTCCAGCTGGGCCAGGGAAAGGCGGCCGGTGAAGTCAAAGCCGCGGCCGTCGTCCTGAATTACCACCTCCCAGACTTCGTCCTGGGAGCTGATATGCACATCCACGCGGCGGGCACCGCTGTGTTTTCGGACATTGCTGAGAGCTTCCTCGACGATGCGGACCAGCTCATGGGAGACGCGGCGTGGAATGGCCGTCTCATGCACATCGGGGATGAAGTTCGTGACGATCCCGGTTTCGCGCTGAAAGTTGTCGAGCATCTGCGCCAGGCTGGGTACGACGGGGCGCGGCAGGGCATTGGATCGCAGCACCTCGATCTGCTCGCGCAGACGCCGCACTTCGGTGCGCAGCACCTGCTGCGCCTCGGATAAGGCACCGGATGTGATGGCGGACGGGTTCTGCCGGCGCACCAGCTCCAGTTGCATTTCGGTGGCAATCAGCGACTGCACCACGCCATCGTGCAAATCGCGCGCAATACGCTGGCGCTCGGTAGCGCGCACGCGGACGCTGGTGTGCTGCCACAGATAGAAGTTGTAGACCGCCGGGCCGACATCGTCGGCCAGCTGATGGAGGAGCCGGAGGCAGGACTCGCGGCCGGCGGCGCATGCGGCATCGATGAGAAAGATGCGGCCGGTCCACTCGCTGCCGAACTGGAGGGTGGTGGTCAGGAGGGTGCGGAACGGCTGATGCCAGAGAATCTCTCCGCGCAGCGTATCGGAGCCGATTTTGGTGCGGAAGCCGGCGCGGTCCAGGCCGAGGAGATCATACTTCGACCCGGAGCGGGAGCAGGCCAGCGACCAGCTGGTGGCCGGCATGGGCCAGAAATAGCGGTCCTCTTCGGAGGCGGGAACGTCGCGATAAATCGGAGAGCCGAGATGGTCGCCCTGCGCTCCCCACTCGAAAACGCGCCAGGTAGAGGAGTTTCTGAGGACAAGGACGACCTTTTTGGCTTCGAAGATATCGAGAATCGCCGGCAGCACTTCGCGCAGATTGGTCTGAATGCCGGCATGGGCATGGATCCGCTGGAGAATCGCGCGGGTGGCATAGGCCTGCTGCTCGCGCTGGGTCCACCATGAGGTGTAGGAGAGAAAGCCGCCCGACACCAGAAGAATCGCAGCCTTTACAACGAAGCGGCCCAAATCAGGTGTCATGCCGTCAAGGTGCAGCCAGGCGAAAGCGGGAAGCGTTGCGACCAGGGATTCACAGAGGACAATCAGCACGCTGGCCAGGGTGATGACGAGGGTCTCAAGAGTCTTTCGGCGGTAGGGGCCGGCGAGCAGGGCAAAGATATAGAGCAGAAAGAACGGGCTGTGGGCGCAGCCGGTGAGAAGACAGATCAGCGAAGGCCAGAGTACGTCGGAGGCGTGTACGACCAGAAGGAACAGGGAGGGCAAAGCGCTGGCGATAAACACGCGCGTGAGGATGATGAGGCTGAACAGCGCATAGCCGAACAGAACGGTACGGATGGCCTGCTGATGGTCTCCGGCGAAGGGGGTAATCAGGGGAAGAATGCCGAGGAAGGTGAGCGCCGTGACGAGGCGAAAGATCGCAAGCGCCTGTTCGCGATAGAGCGCCTTACCGAAAGGCAGCAACGCGGCGAGATCAGATCTCGTTCGAAATGACGCCAGACTCATGGCGGTCCTCACAGTGGAACCTTTGGCAAATCAGCAAACCCGAGTCACCTGAGACCCAGATGCCGTACAGTGCTGCAGTCTTCCTCTGACGATCTCAGGGGGGGTGAACGCGTCAGTCGCAGACGCAATTACGGGCAGCCGGTCGAGCAGGTTACTCGGCTGCGTCCGCGCATAGTTCGGCTAGCCTACGTGGTATCATGGGGTCAACTCAGCCGTCAAGGAAATTGGTGGGTCGCTGTGGATATCTCTCCACTGGGTATTCTTATCGTTACCTGGACTCCAGCCGACCGACCGAAAGACGATGATGCCGATAGCCAGGCAGATTTACGGGGCTTTTGTATAAATAGAACATAGGGCGCGACATAAAGCACTATATACTGGCTCGGTCCCAAAAAGCAGCCGTTAGCTGGAGCGTATACATATGCGGCCGTCGGGCCGGTTCCGTGCAGCGGTTATCTAACGATCCGGAAGGGCCTGATCGTCCGCCAGAGGAGTGATGGTTACTGCAGTCAACAATGTACCGACGCCGATCCGCATTCTGATCGCGGACGATCACGCGCTCTTCCGCGATGGTCTGCGCCGGCTGCTGCAGTCCGAGCCAGGCTTTGAAGTGGTGGGCGAGGCCTCTGACGGCGAGGTGCTGCTGCCGCTGGCTCGCAAGACCAAGCCGGATATTCTGCTGCTGGATCTCTCCATGCCGCGGCAGGATGGCATGGAGGTTCTGCGCGAGCTTTCCGAGTCGGACATTCCGGTTCGCACGCTGCTGCTGACCGCCTCCATCGACAAGTCGCAGATCGTGCGCGCGCTCAAGCTTGGCGCGTATGGCGTGATCCTCAAGGAATCGACGACCCAGCGGCTCTTCGACGGCATCCGCTGCGTCATGGCGGGACAGTATTGGGTGGGGCGGGAGAGCGTGTCCGACCTGGTGCGGGCGCTGCGCAGCGTCTCGGCTCCTGCCGAAGGCGGTCCGCGGCCCAGGGATTTTGGGCTGACTCCGCGGGAGATGGAGATCGTGACCATGGTCGTCGCGGGATATTCCAATCCCGATATTGCCCAGCGCTGCTCGATCAGCGAGCAGACGGTGAAACACCATATCAGCAATATTTTTGACAAGCTGGGTGTGTCGAACCGGCTGGAGCTGGCGCTGTTCGCGGTTAACCACCGGCTCACTGGTTCCTGACGTAACCAACTCTTCCGGCTATTAACCCCATCCTAACTTTCTCCTCGTTCTGCTATCTTCACGGTTACCTGCAGTGATAAGTGCCCCTGCGGTGGTTACCGTAGCGCGTGATTTGGCCCGCGCATCGGTAACGCACTGTAGTTCTATGGAGATAGCACTATCCAGTCACATAACGATAGTACTGTCGGGCTATTGCTGCACCCTCAACCCTCCCGTACGCTTAGCTTCGCATGTCAGGAAACGGGGTTCACAAACCCGCGATCAGCGAAGGAGACCGGATGGACTATCGCGGGGCTGCTAACGTCGCACCGAAGGAAACATCGAGAGCAAGACGGTACGACATTGGCACCGTGATTCGTTACCGCGTGCGCGGGGAAAGGGACTGGCACGAAGGGATGACTGAAAACATCAGCATCTCCGGAGTGCTGATTCGTACAGCCCGATCTCTGAAGCCGGATACGGCAATTGAAATGAGGTTTTTTCTTCCAGTGGAATTGCAGGGTGAATGCGCCGCTGAGGTTTTCTGCCGAGGGTTGGTGGTTCGATCGTCGCAAGCAGGAGGCCACGATGGGGAAGTGATCATCGCGGCCAGGATTGTTCATTCTCGGTTTCTTCGCCAGATGGGTCCAAGGGCAGATTTAACCGGAGATTTTTCCAATGGCAGTCGACGATCGCAATAATGATGTACCTCCCCTTCGAAATACGCGGATTGATCGGTTGAGCAACGCTCCGAGCTAAGAGCTCGGGTGCGATGCATGCGGACTGCGGCAGTTTTCAAAACGGGCTCATGTAGCTCACAGGGCGAAGCTATGCTCGCCTGGCGGGACAGAGGGCCTGAACAGCGTTCTCAGCAGTGAACCAGAGCGAAGCAAACGCGGGGGCGGTGCATGCGGGAAATAGATATGACCGAAGGGGCAAACGGGACGGCATGGTGGGCTCTCTACACGCGCCACCAGCACGAGAAGGTCGTCGCCGACATGCTCTCGGCCAAGGGCTTTGAGGTCTTCCTGCCGGTGTATGAATCGATCCGGCGCTGGAAAGACCGGCGCAAGGTCCTGTCTCTGCCGCTGTTCCCCTGCTACGTGTTTGTTCGCGGGGGGCTGGACCGGCGTCTGCAGGTGGTTACAACACCGGGCATTCACATGATTCTTTCCCATGGCGACCGGGTGGCGCTGATTCCCGAGGCGGAGATTGCGGGCATTCGCCGGTCGGTCGAATGCAATTACCACGTGGAACCCCATCCCTTCCTGCGCTGCGGCGAGCGCGTGCGCGTACGGCGTGGCTCCCTGCAGGGCGTCGAAGGGCTTCTGGTGCGCAAGAAGAGTCTTTACCGGCTGGTGCTTTCGGTGGATATGCTGGCGCAGTCTGTCGCCGTCGAGATCGATGCCGCCGATGTGGAACCGCTGTCATCGCCGGAACTGTCTGCAGGATCGGAAGCCGGGGCCGCAGGGAACGCCTGGGGACTCGCACTGAGAAAGCCCGATTCGGTAACAGCGGGATAACGCCGCGCGGCGCTGCTGTCGTTCTTCCCCTCAACCACGGAGTAGTAGTGATGAACAAAAGAGCCGATCGTACCCTCCTTTATGGAACTCTCCTGATCGCGCTTTCCGGTTCGATGCTGGCGCAGTCGACGGATCCCGCCATCGCAGCAACAGCGGCAGGACCTTCCGTCGCCAATACGGTGACCCCTCCGGGCGGGCGGGCCCACGACAACACCTTTGTCATCGGGAACGATGATGTGCTCTCGATCAATGTCTGGAAGGAACCGGAGTTTACGCAGTCCATTCCGGTGCGGTCGGACGGCAAGATTTCACTGCCGCTGATCGGAGAGGTTCAGGCCGCCGGCAAGACTCCGCTGCAACTGGAGCAGGATCTCACCACCAAACTGAAGACCTACATCACCGATCCGGATGTGACGGTGATGGTGTCCAAGATCAACAGCCAGAAGTTCAACATCCTGGGGCGGGTCGCCAAGCCCGGCTCCTATCCGCTGTCAGCGGCGAACACGGTTCTCGACGCGATTGCCGCGGCGGGCGGTTTTCAGGACTTTGCCAAACAGAGAGGGGTCTACGTGCTGCGCCCGAGCCCGGGCGGCGGTGAGACGCGGATCGCTTTCAACTACAAGGATGTGATTAAGGGGAAGCACCCCGAGGAGAACATCCGGCTGCAGGCACACGACACCATCATTGTGCCCTGAAGGGCTGAGTATGCGGATGCGTTTTACATTACTGCTCATTCTGCTGGCGGCGATCCCGGTGTGGGCGCAGACCGATAATGCGGCGCAGGATGGGGATGACACCACGACGGCTACAACCGAGATGGCCGCGCCACCTCCGGTCAGCGGACAGGCATATCCGACGCTGGTGGGCGCCGAGACGCGAACCAACTATCTGAGCGGCGGACTGGCGGTGAGCGCGGCCTACATTCACAACCTGTACACCGGCGGATCCAGCGCTCTGGACGAGACCACGATTTCAATCGAACCGGATCTGGCTCTGGATCAGGCCAGCCCCCGGCAACATCGGACCATCCGCTACAACCCGGGTTTCACCTTCTATCAGCCGACCAGCGATCTGAACGAGGTCGACCAGAACCTGACGGGGAAGTATCGGATTCAGCTGTCTCCCCACGTCATGCTGACCGCCGACGATGAGCTGCAGAGGACATCGACAGCCTACAGCGCCGTGGGCGCGGTTTCCGGCTCAGCACCGACCTCTTTATCCGGCGCAGTGCCGTTGCTGGCGCAGCGGCTCAGCAATACGGCGAACGCGGTGACCAGCTGGCAGTTCGGCCCAACGTCGATGGTTGGCGGATCGGTACAGTTCACGGAGCTGCATTTCCCCAATCCTTCCGAAGTGACGGGTCTGTTCGACTCGAATTCGCAGGGTGGGTCGGCGTTTTATACTCGCCAGCTTTCGGAGAAGCAATACACCGGTGTGGTTTACCAGTATGTGGATATGCTGGCTTATCCGCCAAAGACCAGCACCAGCGAGACGCAGACCAACACCATCTACCCGTTCTTCACGCAGTACCTGACGCGGAAGTTTTCGCTCTCGATCTCGGGCGGCCCGCAGCATTACGCAACCAACGCTTCGTCTGTAGCGCCGGCAACCGCGCAGTGGTCGCCTTCGGTGATGGCCAGTATGGGCTGGCAGGGATTGCACACCGCCTTTTCGGCCAGCTATTCGCAGGCGGTCACCGCCGGCGGAGGGTTGCTGGGCGCGTACCACTCCGATCAGGGCGGCGTGTCGGCGCGCTGGCAGATATCGAAAAACTGGACGAGCTCTCTGGGTGGGGGTTACATCAGCAACAAGGGTGTCAATCAGGCCGCAGCGCTGGCCAGTCCGGGCGGCCACATGATTTCGGGCAGCTTCCTGGTGGACCATTCCATCAGCTCGCATCTGGTCCTGCACTGCGAGTATGACCGCACCCACGAGAGCTATGCAGCGATTGCGGCGCTGGCGAATGCTCCGGATATGGATCGCGTAACTGTGGCTCTGGCCTGGCGCTTTACCCGGCCACTGGGAAACTAAGCTATGTCAGAAGAATTAGAAGAACAGGCAGCAGCACCGGCCGATCTGGGTCGCTACCTCGATATTGCGAAGCGGCGCCATCTGCAGTTCCTGATCCCGCTGTTTTTTGCCTGGGTGGTGATCTGGGGATCGAGCTGGTTTCTGCAGGCGCGCTACCGGTCGAGCACGATGATCCTGGTGGAGCAGCCAACGCTGCCCAAAAATTATGTCGTTCCCAACGTGACCGACGACCTGCAGGATCGGTTGCAGAGCATACAGCAGCAGATTCTCAGCCGTACGCGATTGCTGGAGATCATCAACAACCTGCATCTGTACCCGGCGAAGCCGCACCATCCGCTGACCGACGACGATCGAGTGGAAAGGATGCGGAAGGACATCGGGGACATCGAACTGGTTCGAGACCAGCAGAATGCCGAAATTACTGCGTTCCGGATCAGCTTTTCCGCTACCGACCCGCACGTCGCGCAGCGCGTCACCGGCGAGCTGACCAAGCTGTTCATCGATGCCAACCTGAAGGTAAGGCAGCAGGAGTCGGAAGACACGACCAAGTTCATCGAGGATCAGCTGGCCACGGCGCGCGCCGGTCTGGCCCAGCAGGAAGAGCAGATTCGGGACTTCGAACGGGCGCACGAAGGCGAGCTGCCGACCCAGCAGACCAGCAACCTGCAGATCCTGAGCGGGCTGCAGAGCCAGCTGCAGAGCGAACAGAACGCGCTGGACTCCGCGATTCAGCAGCGAGTGTATTTCCAGACGCTCATCAATCAATACCGCACGCTGCAGGGCACCACACACAGCGCCAACGGGGCGCCGACAGATCTGCCTTCCGTCGATGCGCAGCTCGACTCGCTGCGGACGAAACTGGCGGACTTGAGCACGCACTACACCGATCAGTACCCGGATGTGCAGAAGGTGAAGCGCGAGATCGCTCAGACCGAGAAACTACGCGATTCATTGCTGGCGGGCATGAAGAGCGCAGCCAACAGCAAGCAGAACAAGCCTGAGATGGCCCTCCCGGAAACAGGCGATCCGGCGAAGAACGCAACCCTGCTGCAGCTGCAAAGCCAGGCGCAGGCGAACCAGACGGAAATCGCGAATCGGGAGAAGGCGATTACCGCGCTCAAGGGCCGCATCAACGACTACCAGGGGCGGCTCAACGCGGAGCCGGAGAGCGAGCAGCAGCTGGCCGACCTTACCCGCGGCTACGAGCAGTCCAAGGCCAACTACGACGATCTGCTGAAGAAGGAAAACGAATCGCAGATGGCCACCAGCATGGAGGAGATGCAGCAGGGGCAGCGTTTCACGGTGCTCGATCCTCCCAGCCTGCCGGTCAAACCGGACTTTCCCAATCGGCTTAAGATGTGCGGTGCGGGGTTAGGCGTGGGTTTCCTGCTGGGGATTCTGGTGGTGGGTGGCCTCGAGTTCCTGGACGATCGGATGTACAGCGACAAAGAAATCAGAAAGATGCTGCCGGTTGCGGTGATCTCGGAGATTCCTGCGATTGTCAGCTCAGAGGATGAACAGGAGAATCAGAGGAAGGCCGCTTTTGGATGGGCTCTGACCGCCGTAGTTTTCCTGATGATTTTGGCTGGAACTGCATTCAGTTATCTGCACGCTTAGGGACATTGATCCATGTACAAGGCCTATTTCGGTCTTACCCGAAACCCGTTCGATCTGACCCCGGATCCGCGCTGCTTTGTGGCGACGCGGCGCCACAACGAGGCCCTGGCCGCGCTGTACTACGGAGTGCGCTGGCACAAGGGCTTTGTGGTGGTAACCGGCGAAGTCGGGACGGGCAAGACCCTGTTGTTGCGCTGCCTGCTGCGGCTTCTCAAGGAAAGCAGAGACGTCGCCTATGCGTACCTCTTCAACAGCCGACTGGCTCCGACGGAATTTCTGCAGTACATCCTCTCCGACTTCGGGCTGCCGGCTTCGGGACGGAACAAAGGCGAGCTGCTGCTGGATCTGGGGCAGTTTCTGGTTTCGCGCGGATCGAAGAAGCTGACCACGGTGCTGATTGTGGATGAGGCGCACCATCTGTCGGAGGAGATCCTCGAGGAGGTGCGGCTGCTCTCGAACCTCGAGACCACCGACGACAAACTGCTGCAGATTGTGCTGGTGGGACAGCCGGAACTGGACGAGAAGCTGGACTCGCTGGGTCTGCGACAGTTGAAACAGAGAATCGCGCTGCGCGCTCAGCTGCTGCCGCTGGATGTCGCGGAGACGCGGGAATACATTGAGCAGAGACTCAACATTGCCGGAGTCGATCCGCAGCAAAAAGTGATCTTTCCGGCGGAAACGATCGCGGCCATCTACCGTCACTCGAGCGGGTTGCCGCGCCTGATCAATACCATTTGTGAGAATGCCCTGGTTGCTGCCTATGCACGACAGGTGCCGACCGTCTCCCCGGACATCATCGAAGGTGTGGCGCGGGAGTTTCGTCTCGGCATCGTGAAGCCCGGCGATAGTGAGAAGGCCGGAGGCAGTGATATCGACGTCCAGAAAGCCACCAGCGTCCTGCTCGATCTGTTTGCCGCCCTGCACAAGCCGACGGCGAGTGAAGCAGAAGTTGACGTGGCCGTTGCCCTTGAAGCGAGCCGAAATGAGCCATATATTTGACGCGCTGCAGCGCTCGGAATCTGAGCGTGTCGGAAGTAACGGGTCGGCAGTGCCCGCAGCCACTGAACTGCTGGAGCGCGCGGAGCAGGCCGCGGTCCTGCGCTGGAAATCAGAATCGCAGGGCGATCGCTCAGATGCCACGCTGGCGGAGCGCGATCTTGCCGTCACGCCGGACAGCGCACCAATCCGGATCGCCGCAGCAGGCAACGTCGAGACGGCGCCGGCCAATGCAGAGGAACGGGCCAGAGTCTTTAGCCAGATTCGTCCGCTGGAGGGCGATCGACCGCTGCTGAGCAGGCTGGTCGCGGTGACTGACCGCGACAGTGCTGCTGCCGAGGCCTTTCGCCTGCTGGGCGTGCGCATGCGGCATCTGCGCAGAGACAGAACCCTGCGCAGAGTCCTGATCACCAGCTCCATTCCTCAGGAAGGCAAGAGCCTCGTATCGGCCAACCTGGCGTGCACGCTGGCGGCCGGATCGCAGCAGAAGGTAGTGCTGCTCGAGGGCGATCTGCGGCGCCCCTCGCTGATGAAGATCTTCGGGCTCGATCAGAGGCCGGGAATCTGCGAATGGCTGCAGGGCGGCCGCAATCTGACCAGCTCCATTTATCGGCTGGAGACGCCGGGGATCTGGATTATGCCGGCAGGCGATGCGCCGGGAAATCCGCTGGAACTGATGCAGTCGGGCAAACTGCCGGCGATGATTGAGCAACTGACGGCATGGTTTGACTGGGTGCTGGTCGATTCGCCGCCGGTGATGCCGCTGGCCGACACCAGTATCTGGTCGCGCCTGTGCGACGGGATTTTGCTGGTTACGCGGCAGGGAATTACAGAAAAACGTCAGCTGAAAAGAGGGCTGGAAGCGATCGAGTCCCGCAAGCTGATTGGTGCCCTGTTGAATTCGTCCACATCGGATGATAAAGGTTACTACTACTATCGCCGTGCGCCTGGCGAGTTACAGTCCGGAGATTCCGGCAGGAAATCATCCCGACACGAAAATAAAAAGAAACACAGGGACGAAGGCTGAGTTAATCTTCTTTCAGACTAAGCTTCATTCCTGATGCGTGCTTTCGAGTGACGGAACGGCTTCCCCGGCCTGCCCGCACGCGTAATTGATTTACCCCGGACTAACAACTGTCCGCTGCGTTGAGATGCTCGATCGTTCCTCACCACAGTCGGCGTAGTGCCCCCTCAGACGAACCGTTTAGAGGACGACCCAGGCCAGGGCGTGCTCCCATGCGCCCGAACCCGTTGTCCGAGAGAGGAGTCATCGTGACACAGAGACACGCAGACAGCGCTTCCAATGTGATCGACCCCCTGTTGGATTCGACGGCGGTGGCAGAACGCATTGTCCTGAACGAAGAGTCGTTCAAGAGGATGATTGCGATCGAGCGGAAGCGGACGGAGCGGTCGGCCGAACCTTTCCTGCTGATGCTGCTGGAAGCCGGCCAACATCAGACTCCGGAGAAAACACGGAGGGCGCTGGACTGCATCATGTCCGCTCTGCTGTTGTCGATCCGCGAGACTGACGTGATCGGCTGGTACAAGGACCGCATGACGGTGGGCGTAGTGTTCACCGGCCTGCCCGGAACCGACAAGGATTCGATCCTCAGCACCATCCTTTCGCGGGTGACCGCAACCCTGCAGGAGGAACTGACCTACGAGCAGTTCAGCCAGATCAGCTTCTCCTTTCATTTCTTCCCGGATGACTGGGATCATAACAATGACGACGGCCCGAGCAATCCGGCTCTGTATCCCGACCTGCATGCTCCGGCCAGCGGAAAGAAATCGTGGCTGGGTATCAAGCGGGCGATGGATATCGCCGGCAGCGTTCTGCTGCTGATTTTCTGCGCGCCGCTGTTTCTGATCATCGCGCTGCTGGTGAAGGCGACCTCACCCGGTCCGGTGTTCTTCCGCCAGGATCGAGTGGGCCAGCACGGGCGACGGTTCACCTTCCTGAAGTTCCGCTCCATGAAGACCGGCAACGATAACAGCGTTCACAAGGAATATGTGACCAAGCTGATCGCCGGCGAGGCAGAACGGATCAACGCCGGCACGAACGGCGAGGGCGTCTACAAGCTGGCCAACGATCGGCGCATTACTCCGATCGGCAAAGTGCTGCGCAGAACCAGTCTGGACGAGCTGCCGCAATTCCTGAACGTGCTGTGGGGCGACATGTCGCTGGTTGGACCGCGGCCGCCCATTCCTTATGAACTGGCTGCCTATCAGACCTGGCATCGGCGCCGCGTGCTGCAGGTCAAGCCCGGCATCACCGGGCTGTGGCAGGTTACGGGCCGCAGCCGCATGAAGTTCGATGAGATGGTTCGGCTCGACCTGCGGTATGCCACCTGCTGGTCTCCCTGGCTGGATGTCAAAATCCTCATGCGGACGCCGGCTGCTGTGATCAAAGGCGCCTATTAGACCTGGTCATCAATAGCGCAGCGGCTTCGGCCAGCTGCATGAGCCCGCTTCGATGGCGGGTCGGATACGACGTCCCACTGTGCCCGGTGGGTTGGTAAGCCCAATTCTCGTTTGGCCTTCTCACTTCGTTCCAGTCAGAACCATGCGGGCGTTCTCCCTCCCCGCCCGACGGACCGCAAACCTGCTCAGAATTTTTTAAGGATGGTAAGAACGTGAACTTCGGTGTCATAGGTTACGGCTACTGGGGGCCAAACGTGGTGAGAAACCTCGCCGGCCTGGAGGGATCCCAGGTGCGGGCCATTGCCGAGATGAGTCCGGCAGCTCGTAAGCGCGCGCAGAAGGCGTATCCCGGTATTCACGTCACCGCCGATGCTGCCGAAGTGATGACTTCGACGGAGATCGACGCGGTGGCCGTGATTACACCGGTCTGGACGCACTACGAACTGGCCAAGGCAGCTCTCGAGAACGGCAAGCACGTCTTCGTGGAGAAGCCCTTCACCAGCAACACGGCGCAGGGAGAGAAGCTGATCGAACTGGCGTGCAAAAAGAACCTGCGCATCATGGTCGATCACACCTTCCTCTTCACGCCCGCGGTGCGCAAGATTCGCGAGTTATTGGAAGAAGGAACACTCGGCAACCTTTATTACTACGATTCCACCCGCGTCAATCTGGGGCTCTTCCAGCACGACATCAACGTTCTGTGGGATCTGGCGCCGCACGATCTGTCCATTATGGATAACCTGCTCGGAACCAGGCCCGAAGGGGTGGTGGCCACCGGGCAGCGGCACCTGAACTCGCACGAGGACGTCGCCTACATGACCATCTACTTTCCCGAGAAGGTCATCGCTCACATCAACGTGAACTGGCTCTCTCCGGTGAAGGTACGCACTACGCTGCTGGGCGGCGAAAAGCGGATGGTGGTGTGGAACGATCTGGAAGCGGACGAGAAGGTGAAGGTCTACGACCGCGGGGTCAATATCACCAATCGCGAAGGTGTTTACGAACTGCTCGTGAACTATCGCTCCGGTGATATGTGGGCGCCGCAGCTGGAACAGGGTGAGGCGCTGCGCACCGAGCTGAGCTACTTTGTCGACTGCATCGCTTCCGGCACGCAGCCATTCAACGACGGCTGTGCGGGGCTACGCGTGGTACGCATGCTGGAGGCAGCCAGCGAATCGCTGGGCAAAAGAGGAGCGCTGGTTTACCTGTGAACGAATGGAACAGCATCGCTGACGACGTCCGGCTGGGAAACAATGTCCGGCTGTCGAAATTTATTAATCTTTACGGCTGCGAGATCGGCGACGAAACCAAGATCGGCGCCTTTGTGGAAGTGCAGAAGAATGCCAAAATCGGGGCGCGCTGCAAGATTTCCAGCCACACGTTTATCTGCGAGGGCGTGGAGATCGAAGATAACGTCTTCATCGGGCACGGGGTGATGTTCATCAATGACAGCTATCCCCGCGCCGCCAATCCTGACGGCAGCCTGCAAACCGAAGCAGACTGGAAAGTCGAAAAGACCGTCATCCGCAAAGGCGCATCCATCGGCTCCGGCGCGACGATTCTTTCCAACATCACCATTGGCGAAGGCGCGCTGGTCGGCGCCGGCAGTGTGGTGACCCGCGACGTTCCGCCGCACGCCATCGTGGCGGGCAATCCCGCAAAAGTTCTGCGTTATATCGATAAGAATCTGGAGGAATGCCATGTCCGTTCCTAATAACATTCCCTTTCTCGACCTTATAACTCCTCATATGCAGCTTGAAGAGGAACTGACAGAAGTCTTCCGGCGCGCCCTCTTCTCGGGCGGATTCATCGGCGGTCCGATGGTTGAAGAATTTGAGAAGTCCTTTGCGGCCTTCTGCGATGCGAGCGACTCGATTGCGGTGAGCAGCGGAACCGACGCCCTGCGCTTTGCTCTGATGGCCTGCGGCGTGAAGGCCGGCGATGTGGCGGTGACCGTGCCCCACACCTTCATCGCTACCACTGAAGCGATTTCCCAGGCGGGAGCGCTCCCGGAATTCGTCGACATCGACGAGCGCACCTACAACATGTCAGTCGAGAAGCTGCAGCAGTTTTTCGAAGAGGAGTGCGCGCGCGACGCATCCGGCAGGCTGATCAGCCATCGCAGCGGACGGCCGGTGACGGCTGTGGTGCCGGTGCATCTCTACGGTCAGATGGCCGACATGGATCCCATTATGCGGCTCGCTGAGCAGTATGGACTCTTCGTCATCGAAGACGCCTGTCAGGCGCACGGCGCTGATTATTTCTCCGAGCGCAACAATCGCTGGATGAAGGCGGGCTCGATCGGCCACGCCGCTGCTTTCAGCTTCTACCCGGGCAAGAACCTTGGCGCGTGCGGCGAGGCGGGAGCGGTAACCACGCATGATCCTGCCGTGGCAGCAAGCATCCGGATGCTCCGCGATCACGGGCAGGCGAAGAAGTACCACCACGATGTGGAAGGTTACAACGGCCGCCTGGACGCGATTCAGGCCGGGCTGCTGCACGCGAAGCTGGCACATCTGGCCGCTTGGAATGCGCAGCGGCGGGAGCGCGCAGCCGAGTACAACCGTCTGCTCGCGGGCAACGATGCCGTGATCTGCCCCTTCGAGCCTTCGTGGTCGCGCGCGGTTTATCACCTGTATGTGATTCGCACCGCGGATCGCGACGGGATGATGGACTACCTGAAGGCGCAGGGCATCGGCACCGGGATTCACTACCCTGTTCCGCTGCATCTGCAGAAGGCGTACGTATCGCTCGGGTACACGGCCGAGGACTTTCCGATCGCGACCCAGGTGGCCTCGGAGATCGTCTCGCTGCCGATGTTCCCGCAACTGGCCGTGGAGCAACAGGCGCGAGTCGTTGAGGAGATCGCGGCTTTTACCGGCGCAGCCTCGGTTGAATCAGACCTGGCCGCCGAAGACGAAGCCTTCGCCGAACCAACAGCCTGAGGGCTACAGGAACGGAATGCAGCAGTAACTCCGTTAACAGGTCCACAAAGACTTACAAGCTACCTGGGCGGCAGGCGGTCGTGGCAATCATGGTCGGCTGCGTTCTGCGGATCGAAACAGGAAAGAACATGCCCCAGCGGCACACGAGGAGCTGATGACCGTTCTGGGGCATGCCACGGATGGAAAGTCGATGACAGTGAGCGCACCGCAGGCAGCGTCGCAGACAGGCGGAGTCGGGCCCACGTGGCCGCGGTATGTGATCATCACTCCGGCGAGAAACGAAGCCCAGTTCATCGAGCTGACGCTGAAGTCGATGGTCCGGCAGACAGTGCCTCCGCTGCGCTGGGTTATCGTGAGCGACGGCTCGACCGATGAGACGGACGAGATTGTCAGCAAATATGTGGCCGAGAATCCGTGGATTCAGCTGCTGCGCATGCCGGAGCGGGCGGAGCGGCACTTTGCGGGCAAAGTACACGCCTTCAGGGCCGGCTATGCACAGGTGAAGGATCTGGAACCGCATGTTATCGGCAACCTGGATGCGGACATTTCGCTGGAACCGGATCACTTTCAGATCCTTGTTGGTAAGTACTACGACGATCCGAAACTGGGCGTGTGGGGCGCGCCTTTTCGCGAAGGCACGATGCAGTATGACTACAACTACTCCAACATTGAAAATGTCTGGGGCGGGTGTCAGTTATTCCGCCGGGAATGTTACGAGGCTATCGGCGGGTATGTTCCGGTGAAGGGCGGCTGCGTCGATCACATCGCGGTGGTAACGGCGCGCATGAGGGGATGGAAGACCAGAACTTACACAGACAGGGTCTGCATCCATCACCGCCTCATGGGCACCGCGGAGCGGAGCGTGCTGCGAGCCAAGTTCAAACTCGGCGCCAAGGATTATTCCATGGGCAATCATCCAGTCTGGCAGATGGCGCGGGTTTGTTATCAGATGACCAAGCCGCCGGTAGCGCTGGGCGGGGCGGCGCTGGCTGCGGGTTATCTGTGGTCGGCAGTGCAGCGGAAAGATCAGGTCGTACCGCCGGACCTTGCGGTCTTCAGCCGCCGCGAACAGATGCTGCGCCTGAAGCGGTTTGTCGCGCGCAGTCACGCGGGATAAGTCAGCAACAGTCCGATTTCAACCGAAGGTTCAAGCGAGGAACGAGAGAAGATGTATATCGTCGACAGAAGCCTGCAGTTTGTTCGCGGAGCTTTGCTGAGCTATGGTCCCCGCTCTCTGCGGCAGCGTGTGTGGGATGCGGAGTACCGGAGCGAGAAGTGGAAGTTCGCCTACAACACGATGGGCGACTGCGTTTACAAACATCTTGAAAAGTTTGCCAGAAAGGGCAGCATTCTCGATCTCGGCTGCGGCTCGGGCAACACGTCGACGGAAATGGCGGATTCCTGCTATCAGCGCTACGTCGGCGTAGATATCGCGGAAGCCGCGCTGGAGAAGGCTCGGCGGCGTTCGGCGGAGGCCGGGCGGCAGAATAAAAACAGCTTTGCCTGCTCGGATTTCCTGGCCTATCAGCCGCAGGGTAAATTCGATGTGATCCTGTTCCGGGAATCGATGTATCACATCCCGATGAACAAGATTAAGACGGTTCTGGATTACTACGCTCCCTATCTGAAGGACGACGGCGTATTCATCGTCCGGCTATTTACCGGCAATCGTCAGACGGGCGAGGAGAAACATCGGCCGACGGCCATGATGGGCCTCATCGAGAACGAATGCGATGTTATCGAGAATGCCCGCTACAGCACCGCGGGGAGCCCGCAGGTGATCGTCTTCCGGCCGAAGAATATGCCGGTCGCAGCCAGCCACTAAGTAACAGACAACCACGGTGAAGCCGCCGCGCAGGATGGCGGCAAGGCAGGAGCGGAAAAAGCATCATGAAGATTTGCGGCAAGGACGTCAAAATCCAGGGGCGGCTGGTCAGGGTGGCGCGCCCGGACGGCGACAAGTACACATTTCCGGACGATCCCGCGGAGTTCATTGCCGGGCTGCGGAAGTGTGGGCGCAGGGTGGACCTGTTCACATTTATGCAAAAGCTGCCCGATACCACGCCGCGTTATTCCTATCCGATGGAGACGGATAACCTGGCGGTGCTGCGGGTCTCGACTTATGAGAACTGGTGGAACAACCAGATTCGATCTTATCCGCGCAACCGGGCGCGGCAGGCGGCGAAGCGCGGGGTGGTGCTGCGAGAGGTGCCGTATGGAGAAGAGCTGATTCAGGGAATCTGCGGGGTCTATAACGAGACGCCGGTTCGCCAGGGCAAGCGCTTCCCGCATTACGGGATGACGCCGGAGCGCGCGCGCAGGTATGCCGGTACGTTTCTGGATCAGAGCATCTATATCGGGGCGTTCCTGGGCGACACGATGATCGGCTTTGTCAAGCTGACCATGGACGAGACCCGCAACCAGGCCTGCCTGGTACATATCCTGTCGATGGTGGAGCACAAGGACAAGGCGCCGACGAACGCGCTGATCGCTCAGGCGGTGAAGTCCTGCGCGGAGCATAACGTTCCCTATCTGGTGTACGAGCACTTTACCTACGGCAACAAGGTGGGCGACAGCCTCTCGCACTTCAAGGAAGTCAATGGCTTTGAGCGCGTGGATATCCCCCGCTACTGGGTACCGTTGACTCCGATCGGGAACATGGCTTTGCGCCTCGGACTGCATCACCGCCTGGCAGATCGCATTCCTGAGTCGGTGGCCGCGAAGTTCCGCGAATGGCGCCGTGCCTGGTACGACCGCCGCGTCCAGACGACGGTGCCGGAGGCCTGAGAGAAAGCGAATGCCAGGAATCGTCGGAATCATTACAAAAAAGCAGCGCGCCGTTGCTGAAGCAGAGTTACGGCAGATGCTGCAGGCCGTCGGCCACGAGGCGTTTTACACCAGCGGCAAGCTGGTGGATGAAGCGCTGGGTGTCTATGTCGGCTGGACTGCGATTGAGGGGTCCTTTTCGGACGGGATGCCGCTGCGCAGTCAGCGGAAGGGTATTTCGCTGATTTTCTCGGGAGAAGACTACAGCGACCCCGCCACGCGGCCGGGCCGGGCGAACTGCGGCGATGCGTGCTGCGCGGCGGACGCTGGATACCTGCTGCACATGGTGGAGGAAGATCCGGAGTTCCTGGTCCATCTGAACGGGATGTTTCACGGAATGATTGTGGACCGCGCCCAGGATACGGTTACGCTGTTTAACGACCGCTATGGCATGCACCGGCTCTATTACCACGAAGCCAAGGACGCGCTTTACTTCGCGCATGAAGCCAAGGCGCTGCTGGCAGTTCGCCCTGAGTTGCGCAGTGCGGACCCGCGCGGCATCGGCGAATTCGTCTCCTGCAGCTGCGTGCTCGAGAACCGGACCATCTTCAAAGACATTCACGTCCTGCCCGCGGCTTCTGCATGGACCTTCCGCAACGGCCAGTGCGCGAGCAGGAAGACATACTTCGATCCGAAGCAGTGGGAAGAGCAAAGCACGCTGGACGCGGAGGCTTACTATCAGGAACTGCGCGCGACGGTAACCAGTACTCTGCCGCGCTACTTCGCCGGCCGCCAGCAGCTGGGCATCGCGATGACCGGGGGTCTGGACACGCGAGTGATTCTGGCCTCGCATCCGGTGGCGCCCGGGGCATTGCCGAGTTATACCTTCTGCGGGCCGGTGCGCGACTCGTACGATGTGCGCGTGGGACGGAAGATTGCCGGGATTCTGCGCCAGCCGCATCAGGTGATTGAAGTCGGCGACGAGTTCCTGACGAGGTTTCCCGAGTTTGCCGAGCGCAGCATCTATCTGACCGAAGGGACCGTGGATGTTTACCGGGCCTCCGACCTGTATATCAGCAGCAAAGTGCGCAGCATCGCTCCGGCCAAGATTGTTGGGACCTACGGCAGCGAGATTGTCTGCCGGATGGTGATGTTCAAGCCGGCGCAGCCGCAGGCCGGACTTTTTCTCCCTGAGTTTCTCTCGCATGTTAATACCGGGCGGGAAACCTACACGAACCTGCGGAAGCAGCATCCGGTCACATTTGCAGCCTTCACGCAGTCGCCCTGGTATCACCATGGAATCCTGGCGCTGGAGCAGAGCCAGCTGACGGTACGCTCACCCTTCATGGATAACGAATTCGTGCGGACGGTTTACCGGGCGTCCAGCGAAAGCCTGAACGGCGACGATGTGCGGTTGCGGCTGATCCGCGATGGCAGCCCGGCACTGGGGCGCATCTGCTCGGACCGCGGTGTGGGGGGCCCGGGTGGCCTCACTTCAGCGTGGGCGCGCGGATACCGCGAGTTCACCTTCAAGGCAGAATACGCCTACGATTACGGCATGCCTGCTTCAGTCGCGCGCGTCGACCACATGCTGCGCGGGCTGCATCTGGAGCGGTTGTTCCTGGGCCGCCACAAGCTGCTGCATTTCCGGGTGTGGTATCGCGATCAGCTGGCGAAATATGTGCGGTCGATGCTGCTCGACCCGCGTACGCTGTCGCGGCCTTATCTCGACAGGAAGACGCTGGAGACAGTTGTCGAGGGCCATCTCAAAGGCGGGCAGAACTACACAACCGCCATCCACAAATTACTGACGCTGGAACTGCTGCAGAGGCTCTTTCTCGATGCTCCTGCGGCAGCGGCGTCCTGAAGTCGGCGGAGGCTGGGAGTCGCGGATGCCCCCAATAGTCGCGACCTTTGTATATGCGTGCGGAGTGGCAGTGCTGTTCTGGCTCGACCCGGACCTGCGCTCGCGCCTTTCCGCACCGTTTCTGGTCCCGCTGGCGTGGCTGCTGATCAACGGATCGCGGCCGATCACAGCCTGGCTGGGAGGGAATGCCATCTCGCCCGATCAGCTGCTGGAAGGCAGCCCGGTGGACCGAGCGGTCTTCCTGTTGCTGCAGATTGCCGGGATCGTGATTCTGGTCCAGCGATGGGGTAAGGTCGAGAAGATTCTGCGCGCGAATGCTCCTCTGCTGTTGTTTGCTCTGTATGGAGCCTTCAGCATCGCCTGGTCCGACTATCCGGGCGTGGCGTTCAAGCGCTGGATCAAAATGCTGGGCGACGTCACCATGGTGCTGATCGTGATGTCGTCGCGTGACCGCACGCAGGCGTTGAAGCGGCTTCTGATAACGTGCGCGTTCATCCTGATTCCGGCATCGATTTTGCTGGATAAGTACTACCCGATGTTTTCGACCTACTACGATCCTTTTACCGGTGTTCCTTTCGTCTCCGGGGTCGGGCAGGACAAGAACATGCTGGGCATGACCTGCCTGGTCTATGGGCTGGCGGTTGTGTGGCAGTTGCTGGCGGCTTACAAGGAGAAGAAGGGCCGGGCACGCACTCGACGGCTGATCGCGTACGGAATCGCGTTCGGAATGGTGATCTTCCTGTTCCGATCGGCGAATTCCATGAGCTCCATGATGTGCTTCGGGATGGGCGCCACGGTGCTGGTGGTGACCTCGTTGCTCAGGATGGGGCGCAGGCCGCTGGTGATTCACCTGATGGTTGCCGGGCTGGTTGGTGCGGCTTTTTCGGTGCTCTTCCTGCATGTGGATGAAGGCGCCGCACTGCAGTCGCTGGGCCGCAACCCGACGTTGACCGGGCGCACCGAGATCTGGTCAGCGGTGCTGCACTTTGCGGGGAATCCGTTGTTCGGAACCGGATTCGAAAGCTTCTGGCTGGGCGACCGCATCAAGCATGTCTGGGCCTACGGAGAGATGACTTACGGGATCAATGAGGCCCACAACGGCTACATCGAGACCTACCTGAATCTGGGCTGGATCGGAGTCGCTCTGCTGATCAATCTGATCATCACGGGCTATCGCAATATTTTGGGTGCGATGCGGCTGGATCCGGCCGCCACCAGACTGAGACTGGCGTTGATCGTGATTGCGGTGGTTTACGGTTTTACGGAAGTCGGTTTCAGGATCAACTGCACGGTGTGGATTGCATTCCTGATGGCCATCGTCTCTGTACCGCTGCCAAAG